>Ga0208763_1000005_pt1 | contig 70824 bp, 36 predicted proteins | sample ETNtaG_20_FD_185756 | JGI IMG/M metagenome (GOLD analysis project Ga0208763, IMG submission 185756) | Marine microbial and viral communities from oxygen minimum zone, Eastern Pacific Ocean - ETNP201306PF45B (SPAdes) (version 2) | ecosystem: Environmental > Aquatic > Marine > Oceanic ... | reverse complement strand
GAGGCAGACCGCACCCTATGCAAGCCCTGATAGAGCGAATCCGTTCAGTTTTCTTGGAAATGGGTTTCTCAGAAATTGAGGGAGATTATGTTCAATCAGCGGGGTGGAATATGGATGCATTATTCATCCCTCAATCTCACCCCGCTAGAACCATGCAAGACACATTTTATCTGAATAATCCAGAGAAGGTAGAAGTTGCACCTGAAATGCTGGACCTATGGGCTAAGGTGCATGAGCACGGACATGACACCGGAAGCAAAGGATGGGGGGTAAAATTCGACAAAGAAGAAGCTCAAAAAGGCTTACTCAGAACACATACGACAGTCAATACAATACGTCACATCGCTGAAAATCCACACGTACCAAGTCGAGTTTTTGGAATTGGTCGTGTATTCAGACAAGAGACAATTGATCGGACTCATCTGCCCGAATTCCATCAAATTGAAGGCATTATTCACGAACCGGATGCAAATCTTCCAATGCTAATTTCTACCCTCAAAACATTCTACGCAAAGATGGGATACCCCGATGTTCGAGTACGTCCTGCTTACTTCCCTTACACTGAGCCATCGGTAGAGATCGAAGTTTACTGGCGTGGCGAATGGTTAGAACTGGGTGGTTCTGGAATTTTCCGACCTGAAGTCACTGAACCACTCGGTACTGAATGGCCAGTATGTGCGTGGGGGATGGGTTTAGAGCGTCTTGCAATGCTCGTATTAGGATTGGATGATATCAGAGAACTGTATCAACCAGATCTAGAACGTCTTTCAAAGATGCCAATTCTTTGAAACGGTATTTTACTAATCGTAAGAAGAATTTCATTCACTCTTTTCAACAATATACTGGATGGTTACTGTATCCTTTGTCGTCAGGTTCTGACCACACTTTGCTTCCATGGTGATGGTCAAATTTTCTTCTAATTCGGTAAATTCCATGAAAAAGGAACCATTTTCATTTATTGCCACATTCAAACTAGACTCATCTATTTCTGAATCGGACCAAACAAACTCACAAGTTTCAATCGAAGTGTGGGTAAGATTCCCACTAAGAATAGCATCGCTACCCTGCTCAATGTTGGTTTCAAATTCATCAAGAATTATCTCTGTCAATCCTTCATCAGGATATGAAATTGTAAATTCAGTTTGCCATGTTGTCTCTTGATTGAGATAATCTCTTGCTAAAATGCTTAGTGAATGAGTACCGGTATTTAGTCCGGTAATGTCGACTACATATTGTCCATTTTCATCGAGATAGGTGTCTGGTAATTTGGCATTATTCAAAGAGACTTCAAGGTGTATCTCATCAAGAGATTCGTCGTCAACAGAAATACTGATGCTTGTTACCTCTCCAACTAAGAAATCGCCAGGCTCATCCCCTGTGATAGTTGGGGGTTGATCTGAAATATCGGTTTCTACACCAATAAAGAAAAGCCCTAGCATAACGCTACCAATCATCAAAAAAGCCAATGTCAAGCTCCTGACCTGCTCTTTGTCCATACAAGTTCCTCCTATATTGAACCTAAAAAGCCAACTTGCATTTTTCGTATTTACTTGAAAGAATGACAGTCAATCGTAAAACTCACTCGTTAGCAAGATTTTGTAAATCTTCTACAAAGAGATCAATATCCCAAGCCGTACCAGTCCAAGCCAATCTCTTTCTGAGTTGTTTATCTAGTACGAAAGTTACAGTCGAATGACCTATTTCGTAGTCTCCTAATGATTCCTCATGAGGATTAGTTTCCTCGCCCTCTGCAGAACCTTCTAGAACACATGAAAGATAATCTCCATTCGGACGCTCATAACCCTCATCACACATACAATGAGCACTCGAACCTTCACCCATTACCCAGCCGTGACCCTTACAATCAACACCTACTGGAAGCAGAGAAGTGTTTGCTCCTGACTCAACCCAAGCCAAGTGGTCATCGTAAGTAGCGAAACCCTCAAGATAACCCTCTTCTGATTCCTGCCAACTCCAAGAGGTATGATTCCAATTCATCAATGTCCAGCCTTCTGTAGAGAAATTAACCTCTACCGAATTTCTTGCTTTGTTGTCTAAATCAGCCACTGTATCAGAAACTTCTAAGTTTGAATTTAGATAATCTACAACTATTGTCTCGTTGCTCGAATTTAGGAATACTACCCTATTCATTGCGCCTTCTGGTGGGGCACTAGCGGCAATGTGCTCGTCGTCAACAATCACGTTCCATGATGAGTAAACTTCCATCAGAGTACTTGGCCTTTCAGCAGTTAGATGGGTCCAATTGTATCCTCTAGATTCAGTCCAATCGGATAGATGTTCCACTGTATCTCTTGCAGGATCAATAGTGACCGAGACGAAAACGACATCATCACTTTCCTCACCTAGACTATCCTGAGCATATGCCATATTTGCTGAAATTGCCAAACAAATATCAGGGCAACTGGTGTAAATAAAAGCCACAACAACTACCTTGCCTTCTAGGTCTGAGAGAGTGAATTCCTCTCCATTTTGATCAATCAAGGTAAAATCAGGTGCCTCAGGTGGTTCTCGATATTCTATTCCATTGAATTCGATATCATTGTCGTCTTGACCTAGACACCCAGATAGTAAAATCGAAACAAGAAGAATTGCGAATATTTTCTGATGCATATTCATTCCTCAAGTAGGTACAGTATGTCTTCTAGGACCATTTCTGCATTCCAATCGGTGTCTCCCCACCAAACCCTTTGATTGAAATTCTTGTCAACGATGATTGTCCCCGTAGTATGGTCTACCCAGTAACTTAGAGGATGATGCTTGACGGCAACTGCCGAATCCTCAGACTGTTGTGTGTCAACTCCACATCCCTCGTCATCGACTTCTTCGCCTTCAGGTGTATCTGCACAGAGATCAAATCCATCCGCCACTCCATCTCCATCTTGGTCAGAATCATAAGTGGTTAATCCAACATCAAAGTTAACCCATACCGGTTGTAATTCTTCCAAGCTTCCCGTAAGGTGTGGCCAATGGAATCCTCGGTCATCAGAGTATTGCTTCAGTACAGTAGAGTTGTCAGTCCAAGGGTCTACTGTGATGGATAAAATTGCCACTTCTTCACCATATGCATCTCCCAATTGTTCGGCGACGTAGTGTAAGTTAGCGCTTACAATTGGGCATATGTCAGGGCAACGGGTGAATAAGAAAGCGATAACGATGACTTTTCCTTCTAGTTCGCTTAGTGCGTAGGGCTCACCATCCTCGTCGAGTAAAATGAAGTCTTCAACTGCCACTGCTGGCTTTATTTCTTCACCGTAAAATGGGCTTTCTTCCTCTCCCATACAACCAGCGGTCAGAAGACCGATAGTGACTAGAATTACCGATATTACATGCAAGTTGATTCTCATTCCACTTTTTCCTCCTTTGCTATGTTATTCGAATCTTCTCTGGCATTGTTCCTCATTACCCAAATACTAGCTGCGGCAACGAATGATACGATTGCGCCAATTAGCAAGAAATTTTCAAACTCAAAATCATCACTTGATTCGGATGGCTCTTGCCCCCCTCCAGGCAAACTAAAACCTCCATCGGGGGGTCCATTTTCCGTATGGTTGTCTAATTGGACCGTTACGTTGACGATATGCCATAGTGACCCATTGTTGAAAATCTGTATTTCCAAAATTGTAGGCTTGTAGTATTCTGGGTCAAGCCAGACTCGACATTCATCATCGGTAGTAAGCGAATTCGAAGGACCAGTTTCACACTCCCATTCTATTGTGCCATTTTTCCCCTCAGTGGTAAAATTGAGGGTTCGATTTCTATCTACTACGTTGTAAAAAATCAAGGTATCATTCTGTTGAACGGAGGCTTCGTCTGGCTGAACTGAATTATTTCTCATTATGAAAGCGAATGTGTTAGCACCGTGAGCGGATGCAGTTGGAGCCATCAATAACACGGCTGCCATTACCAATGCGATTCTAAAGCGCATTAGTCCCACCTCATTCATCAGATGCCTCTACTGACCATAGGGCGGGGTAATCATATCTTGAATCATAATCTTCGTCAAACTGAACAACGTATACACCACTGACCATTTCCGAGATGAAAACGAATCCTCTTGGGTCATATTGTAGACCCCAGTCGAATGGAATCATACAAGATGCCCAACAATCAGCCATGTCGTATCCTAGGGTGTTTGTCGGGTCATCTATCCAATCTGGCCCCGCTGGTAAGTAATATCCGAGGGTATGTGAAGGTGCAAGTTGAGTTATTGCTTGGAATCCTCTATCAGGTTCAGGGTAGCCGTTTTCCCATACTAGCTCATCCCAAATATGGCCGTGGTCGGTTATCCAAACACCTGCATGATAGTGAGTCCAATAGACGTGACCGCTCAATCCTGTATCTCCATTGTGGGGGCTGAATATGTATCCGCCAGGGATGTAGTGGTGAGGGTGTGTTGAACCATCTGCCAGAGTGCTTTCTCCGGGTAATTTCCACTTGGAAACTAAGAACGGCTTGGTCGGGTCAGTTGTATCAATAGTCCAAATGTATCCAGTATGATTTGCGTTAGATCCGTATTCCGGAGCGATGTATGTATAGTGCCTCCAGTTTTCACTGTAGGTGGCATCATCGGGTCCAGTTCCACAATGTTCTGGCCAGGTCTCTACAGGGTCATACTCACTGATTCCTGAACAAATCAGATTGTCTTGAGGAACTGCATAGTGGATGTTGTCATTTCCATCATTTGCATCCAACCATACATCAGGATCCATGTTTGCATGGCCACCGCCATCAGGACCGTACCATCCTGAATCATCTGTGGGGCACCCAAGCCAGCGGCTGGTTTCAGGCGGCCATGAAATTCCCAGAGGGTCTGCAATTTGAGGAGGTTCAGAAACATCAACAAATCTCAATCCAGCACCCCAATATGAGACTGCTAACAACTTCTGCTTTGTAATCGGGTGTATGAAAAACACGTTGTCATGGTTGAAAATCGACCCGCCACAGGTTGTTTGTGGCTCGGGTGTATATCCGCCCCAGCGAATGATTTCTCTACTTGCATTTTGTTGCTCATTGTTGTTTGTGGGATTTAGTCCTTCGAAATCAATCAGAGCATAGAAAATTTGAGTTCCTTTGTAGAATGTTCCACTAGATCCTTCAACCATTTCGGGGTAAGGGTCTGCTCCGAATAGGAATAGATGACAATCATCTTGCCATAGAGCAGTTGGATTCGATGGTTCCCAGTCGCAATAGACGTGTAGATCTTGGTTGTGGAATCCAGCAGGCGGATTATCCCATTCAGCGACCTTAACTGGGCTTGTCTTGTCTCCTACATAGATCAAATCGAGTCGGTTTGCCCCACTGTTAGCATCGTCATCATTTGGAATCGGGTCAAGTTCGGAATTGGTTAATTCGTGGTTTACCAAAACCCAATTGTTGTCTGAGGTGACCTTGATGTCTATCATCCGGGCTATTTCTGCGTAGTAAGTTGACAATAGTCGAATATCATTCGGTTTGCTGATATCAAGAATTTCGAATTGATTGTAGGAAGAAACGTATGCATAGCATCCTCCTGTGCCATCTCCATAAATTTCGCAATCATCAAGGAAATTTCCTTCAATTGCGATTTCTGAATTATCTCCAGGGGTAGGGCCTGTATTCTTGAATTCATCAAAACAAGGCCTTCCAGCCACGTTATCCAATTCCGCTGGAGGTTTGACATTTCCATCACAATTTAGATTGTGATAATCAATAAGTTGAGCATTCGGTGTTGCCAGTCTGTGAGCAAGCAAATCATTGTGTGAGTGATTACCATCTTCGATTTCGGTTACTGGGTCAATCCATTCCCAACTATCTGACTCATCGGCATCGGGTTCGAATACCCCAATACATCCGCTCAGAGGTGCTGCAAGCATAAGGAAAGTCATCAGAATCATGGGGTTCAGAAAACTACGAGTCATGGTCTCACCATTGGCTATGGCTTTGGCGGTATTCGTTCAGCAATTGAATGCAACGGTCCTAAGCGCCCTCTAGAAGAGGGCGTTATTCAGAGGGTATTCTGTCTGACTATGAATCCAAAGGAATACCATACGGCGCATCAATATCGAGTTGCACGATGTATAATCCAGTTGTAATGCAGGACAGATAGATGTATCCCTCGTGGTATTCTGCAGCCCAAAGGAATGGCGTCCATCCAAAGTCGTAGTATGAACTGTCTAGAGGGACTCCATCCTCTCCGTGAGGTAAGTGATAACCAATCGTAGCCTCCATGTGGGCGACAGACCGATTCTTCCCGTCTTCCAATCCCAGAAGCATCAGGGTTTCAATGTCTACAACCCACAATCCTGCGTGATAATGTGAGAGGTATATTCGCCCATCCCATGCACCTCCATGACTTTGGTCGGGCATATTTGGCAGACCTGTTTGGAAGATTTCGTGATCGGCATTGTGAGGACTAAAGAGTAACCATTCTTCACCAGTTGGGATGAAATGATCGTCTGCAAAAGGAATCTCATAACCATGAATTAACTTCGGTAAGAAGGTGACTTTTCCATTCAATACTTCGTAATCGGTGGTATCTAACAAATATCCCATACCGGTTCCGATTTCAGTTGAAAGAACCTCAGTTGCTAGGAAGGTCATATGCATTTTTCCAGCAGGATAACCTAGGTGACTCGCATCCACCATTTTGTCGATTGGTTCTGCGTAGTGGATGTAGGATGCGCGGCCACCATTTTCATTGCTGGTGCATCCACAATCCATTTCACCGTCTTCATCAAGATCGGCGAATTCCATCCAAGCACCAACTTCGGGAGCTCTCCATGTACAGCCCGCTTGAGTACCACCAGACATACGACATAGCGAACCGTGCCAGAGATATTGTTCTGGACTATTCTGAGGATGAGGGACATCGCTAACATCGAAAATTCTCAGTCCGGCTTCCCAGTATGCTCCGTAGACGTAGGTTCGGCCATAGCGTGGATCGCTCTGGTCCTCACCTGGCCAAGTCTGAACTGTCATATCATGAATGTATATCCAACCTCCAAGTGTAGTTTCCCAACTTACTTCTGCTTCGCCCACCTTTACAATTCTAGGTAAGTCGCCCCATAGTCCGAAGTTAAGGTGGGCGATGGTAATTCCACCACAGGCATCTCCTTGGCCAACGTCACATGCTTCATAGTCTGGATTGGCCACGAAAATGTACCACTCTCCATCTATCATGTGGGTGTAGAGATTGTGAGGTCCACTTGGATGATCAGCATCATACCAAGCATCGACAAAGGTAGGGTCGGTCTTGTCGGTGACATCGACTAAAGTCACGGTAACTTGAGCAGGGTCTCCCCACTGACCAACGTTAGGATCTGCATTACCGGCATCTACCAATTGATTCTGAACAATAATGTATTCTCGACCATTATATTCTAGATATTTCACATCCAGAACTTGGGTGTTTGGGTCGATGTAAACACCTGTTACAGTAGTATTTGCAGGATTTGTAACATCGACAATGTGCATTTCAGACCATCCAGCAAGATAAGCATAGGTTCTGCCATCGGGGGAATCGGCTACTTGCACCTCGGCATTCCCTGGTGCGGTTAATGGGTTGAATGAAACGGGTTGGATATTGTCTGTATAGAAGATGTGTTGACTCGCGTTTCTGTGATCATGCCCCTCATCATATTGAATCAATGGATCAATCATTGAAGACGGGCCATCTGAGGTCAAAGATTCTCCATCTTCGAGCATCATTATCGCCGCTCCTCCAATTAGAAGAGTAACCGCTAATCCACCTGCGATAAGCAGCCGCTGGGTGTCCATCATTCGCCCGAAGGTCCGAGTCATGTTGAAGTCTTTGCCGCAGTACGGAGAGTCGTGAAGCGTACTGGCTGGTTGTTTGTGGTGGTGACATTGAGCATTCTAGTAAGCTCATCTGTAACTGCTCATGACCAAAAGGAGTACACAGTAATCCTTGGCTCGGAAGGCGCCACACCTTCTTCGATTAATGCTGGCATACTCGTCGAAACCGATTCAATTTTCTTTCGCAATCATGATTCTAGAGAAAATGCCACTCACAGAATTCTAATCGACGCTGACTCCGATGGTTCATTCGATTCTATAGATGATAGCTACACTGATTGGATGTATACTTCCTGTGAATTAAACCAAACAGGTCACAAGGTTGACGAGAGTTGTAATACCTCTGCAACCGTTCTTTTAGCGCCTGAAAATGGCTTGCTCCCAGGAAACATATCAATGATTCATCAGGTTAAGTATGACGAACAAGTAACAGATACTCCATTTTATGCTGTATTCTCAATTGACGATCACAGTCAACAAAACACACTCGGCCCACAAGGGCCGCACGTCCATACGGAAACTGAGGATTCAGATTCATTCCTCAGAGGCGTTGTTGTGATTATGGCGGGTATTTCTATCTGGTTAACCACTCTCTTAATTTCCCCTCGAGGCAACGACTGAAGCTTACTTTCCAACGGTCGAACTCAAGAACCCCTGCTTGGTCGGCAGGCTCACAGGGCGCTTAGCTCAGCTTGGAAGAGCACCTGGTTTGCAACCAGGGGGCCGGGGGTTCAAATCCCCCAGCGTCCACCATCAAACTTCAATCGGAGGCGCAAGCTGATTGAGGATCTTTAGCAAGCCACGAAGAGTCACTTCACTGATTCCAGATATCTTGCAGACTTCGCTTTGGGTTCTTGGTGAAGTACTCTCTTGCGAGACGCGATAGAGAATCACTCCAGCAATACCAGAAGGCTTCTTTCCTTGCCAAGATAAATCGTTTCCGACTTTTTTCCACATGTCTCTAGCCGCCCCTAATACCGGTGCAGGAAGTTGTAGGTCGGAATGGAACTTTTCGAAGTACTCTTCAGGGCCTGTAATGTGATGTGTACCTAAGTTCCTAGCAACTAAGCGAATGGTTCTCTTCAACTCTTTTTCCTCTACTTCGGTTCTCATATCGAATGCTTCGGCAATCTCTTCGATTTTACGAGGAATTCTTGCTTCGCGTGCGGCAATGTAAACACAAGCAGCAGATACTCCGCGAATACTACGGCCCGTTACCAAGCCACGTTCTACAGAGTGACGGTAAAGCGAAGCTGCTTGCTGTTCAATCTGAGGTGGCAAGTCTCCACGATCACGGATGAACTGCATTGCGGTCGTTAGGTTACGCGCACGCGAGTCTCTTGTCTTACTTCTCTGGTCAATGCGCTGACGCCTTCGCCAGTCTCGAGCCGCCTTACCAGTCATTCCATGGCGCTTTGCAGCACCAGAAGTCAAGTCAACACGACTTATTTCGGTAGAGAGGCCTTTGTCAGAGATTGTCAGAGTTGTTGGCGCTCCGACTCTACTGCGGTCCGCAGCATCGGAGTGATTTACCCATTCAGCCCCTGGGTCAATCATATTCTGAGCTGCAACAAATCCACAAACAGCACAACTGGTTTCACCGCGGACTACATCCGTGTCCCACTCATCACTTCCACAAACTTCGCAGGCGCCTGATACAATCTCGGTATTCCTCGCCTGTGAAGGCCGTACACCACTTACAAATGGCTTCTTTCTCTTTGTGTTTTTCATAGTGCTATTCTCCTTGGGTTGTTGGCTCTTAGTGCTCCGTTCACTCATGGTAACTCTTGGTTGTATAGTGTCGCCCGCCACATATAAATCTTTGTCCAATCTGTTTGGTGAAAAATTAGCGAATTAGAGCGATTTCTTTCTAATTTGCCAATAGAGAGATTATTGCACCTATCGCTTCCGCAAAGGTTCGTGTCAGATAGTCCACCAGTGCGTACTGCGTTGTATGCTTGCCATCTAGAGTCAGAGGCAAAGATGGTTGATTTCCATGGGTTTGAATTGCCAATATGGTATAGCTCAATCCAAGAGGAACATCTGGCTTGCAGATCTTCAGCAGGAATGTTTGATGTTTCACACATGGGCTTCTTCTCCTTCCGAGGCGACAAAGTTAGACAATGGCTCGAGAGTATATCAACTCAGAGAGTTTCTTCCTTTTCTCCAGGCCGTTGTGGCTACACACATTTTCTTGACCATGAGGGTCAAATCATCGATGACATGATTTTTGCAATTAAATCGGATGATTGTGTTTTGGGAGTGCCGAATGCCTCCATGGTTCCAACCATGTGGAACTGGTTCAGTAAATTATTACCAGATGATGGCTCGGTAACTGTAGAGAATCTTTCAGATGAGACAAGTATCATTGCTCTACAAGGACCGAATTCGGGAGAGATTCTCACCGCTGCTTTGGGTGGAGAAAATAGCATTGGGCGCTTCAAGTGTCAAGAAATAGCGCCCAATGAAGCGGGAATAACCGGTTGGATTCAGGGCACGGGCTACACCGGCGAGATTGGTGCAGAAATTTTTGTACCAAACGAACAGGCTAGCTTACTATGGAATCTGCTTTTGGAGTCAGGCAAGGATTACGGTTTGGTTCCGGTTGGTTTGGGTGCTAGGGACACACTTAGGCTTGAGAAAGGCTACTTATTATCAGGTCAAGACTTCCTCTGGCCAGGTTTAGGAATTCAGCCTGATGAATCTTTACCCACAGATTTTCTGGCCCGAGACACAGCAGAGACAGCCGTTCCATTTGGACTCGATATGGATCACGATTTCGTTGGCCGCAGCCGCGTTCTATCTTCACTGGATTCGGGTGTAAAATGGCATGGCCTTCGATGTCTTGACAGGGGTCCTGCGCCACGATTAGGTCACGCTGTAAAATCATCTGATGACGATGATTCAGAAATAATCGGATACGTAACTAGTGGCTGCCCATCTCCATCTCTATCGAGAACAGGAATTGCCATGGCCTACCTAAACAATGCCGAAATAGGTGCAGAGGTTTGGATTCAGGCCAGTCCAAGAAGGCGAGTAAGGGCAGAAGTAGTACGCCCGCCTTTCGTTTAATTCAGTGGGATTTAATCTGCAAGAATTCACCTCTGCGCCGGCGTAATACTCATGACCAATATTGGCCAGCGGATAATTAGGTGAGGATATGAGTGCAAGATTTGAAGCGGTCGCACTTAAGAAATTGCAAGAGATTATCCAAGAAAAAGGGATTAGTGCCGAGGCAATATTTTCTAAATTCGATATCAACAATGATGGAAGCTTAGACCCTGATGAATTCAGGCGGGCAATAGCATCTATAACAGGTCAAAATGCTCCTGATGCTATAATCAGAGCAGTTTTCACAGCTCTCGATAGCGATGGAGACAACTCTCTTGATCTCGCTGAACTTCTTGCCTTGGCAGGAGGCGGACAAGCCGGAGCAATCACGGGAGAAATAAATGAAATCTCAATTCAGGGACATACCATTCCAGAATACAACGGCGGTTATCTTCGCGGAGAAGACATTAACGGGCAACCAAGTTTTTCCAAGCCTTCAGGTCATACACTTTACTTTTACAACGTTGCATCAGGTGGTGCAAAGTCTTGGAGTTTACACAAACGCCGAACTGATGGAAGTAAGGATTACTATGACGGAGGATGGACTAGGCCTCCTTCATCCGGAGGCCTGCCATTAGGTTCCAGAAGATGGGTTGGTGTAGGAATGCTAACCATCACTGCAGTTGGTGATCGGTTAACTCCAACTGCACAAGAAGCAGAAGACGAAGAAACAACCGATATCAGGATAGAGATTGAAAAAGCAAGGTATGAATCAAACGAATCGATATTAGTTAATTTCACAGGACCTACATTAGGTCCTGATTCATGGTTGGGAATTGTGCCTGCTAAAATAAAGCATGGAGATTCAACAGTAAATAGATACAACCGAGTTTCGTATTTTGATATGGAGGGGCAATCTATTGGAACTCACATATTCGAAAATCCAGGGGAGGGCGATTGGACAATCAGAATGAATGATGGCTCTGGAGATGAACTGGCTTATGTCGAGTTCAGTGTCGATTTAGTAGAAGAGGAGGAAATCAGTCCACTGCCTGTGGAATCTTCAGAATCCAATATAGAACACACCTCCGATGAGGGATTATACTCGGTCGAAAAGATGATGACGGATCTTGGGCCAGATTTCACCAACGACATTGAAAATTTGCTTTCCAATCCTAACCAAAGTTTGGAAGAGGTTAGAGCAGCAGCAGATGAAATAGCTGAACAAAAGATACGTGATTTACCGTTTCTTTTCCAATCCCCTGCGAGGAGAATGTGGTCCAGCAATGCAGATTCAATCTTGGCAACAATGGTTGAGAATCTGCCGCCAGCGGAAGATTTGGCCAAGGCCGCTGCAGTTGCTGGTGCAGTAGGCGTGGGTGCTGCAACGGTAGCAACTCAGGTTGGATTAGATGCCCAAACTCCTGAAGAAGTGATTGTAGATGCGGTAGTGAATACCGTTGTCGAACATGCTGCTGATGTAGTGGTGGATACAGTGTCTCCAACAATTGACTCCACTCCGGACACAACCACAACGGTTGAGGTTGTTGAAAATACAGAACCGGAGCATATCCCTGAATCGACCGGCTTGGACTTAGTTGCAATTTCAACAGCATTGAATGAATCTCGCTTCCTGAATGACCAAGTCGAAATTATCGAGTCGGCAAAGGGTCAAATGGCTCAAGCATCAGTCCGTATTGAAAAAATCGAGAGAACATTCTCAATTGGAATCGATGATGAATATCGAGGTGGTCAGACCGTAATCGGTAGTATTGATGGGGTGGGAGAAGTAGAGATTCATCTTAAGGCATCAGCAGACATTTCTGCATTTAGGCCAAATCATAATTCAGACCTTACACTCACACTGCACAAGTGGAATGGAATAAGAAAGAGACTAGAATTGTACGCTCAATGACCCGCGAATTCAAACGCTTCCTGAAGCATTTCTTCTAGGCTGATTTCCGGTGAGAAGCCGAATCTCATTTCTAAGTCTCTAGCATCTACTATTCCGAATACTTCTTGCGAATCATCCTGACCATATTCTGATTCACAGCCTGTTTTTTGGTTGTAAATGGCAGCAAGGTCAGACATGCTGATCGCCTTACCAGAGCCGACCGATATACTCTCGCGAGTAGGTGGTGGATTCTCTAAAACCGCACCGATAATTGTAACTAGATCTTGCACATGGACGAAATCTTTGACATCAGATCCATCACCAGGGATGTTAATCCAACCCATCATACATTCCATAGCCCATCGATGGAGTAACCCATTGGCTTCTGAACCATCGAGTAGAACTCCCTGAACGTTTGAAGCCCGAATAATGCTGACTGGCCTTTCGGCTTGCGCTCGTTCGAGAGCCATCTCTTCCATCCAAAGTTGGCCTTCAGCCGCAGTGTCTCTTGGGGCGAGCGTGGAATCATAGCCATAGTAAGGACCCTCAGGCTCCCACTGTGGATGAACTCTGAGAGTACCGACGATGATTAGGTGCAATTCTCCGTGACGATCTACAGCATCAAGAATAGGTCTTGATTGCTCACGCATTCGAAGCAATGTTTCTCGGTCGTCCCTACCGAAAGTAGAGTCTGTCGGTTTGGAATTAATATGGACGATTGCATTGCAGGATGTTAGCAATGCATCTAGTGTCATTTGGTCTTCCATAGCCTCTGGTGGAATCTCCACAGCGGCGTCTCCGAGCATGTCCAATATATACGGAGCAACGAACCTATCGGGTGCGCTAACAGCGACCTTCATTGTATCACCAACCCCCGTCCTTCTTGTATAACCTAAGAGTGTGTCGGTAAGTAGTGTTTGATTTGTTGAACGAACTATTGAAGCACCACCCGCAATTCAACAGGACCGCCCAAGGGCTAGAGGTGTGTGCGAATGGACCAGTTACCAAATTTAGGTAGGGAGCAAGAGATGCTCGATTCTATGGGGCTAAAGTCGATGGAAGATTTGTTTTCCGATATACCGGAAGGTGTCAGAAGAGTTGACCCATTGCCTCTTCGAGAACCCCAATCCGAGGAAGAAATCTGGGCTGATGCACAACATTTACTCGGAGTCAATTTAGATCTTGATTCCAGGCCATCCTTCCTTTCCGCCGGATTGTCAAGGAACTTTGTTCCAACTATGGTGCCTATGCTTGCAACTCGAGGAGAGTTTCTGACATCCTATACACCATACCAGCCAGAGGTCAGTCAAGGAATGCTACAGGCCATGTGGGAATTCCAGACAATGGTATCTGAATTAGTAGCATTACCAGTATCGAATGTGTCGATGTATGATGCCAGCACCGCAGCGGCAGAAGCCATTACCTGCGCAGTTCGAGTGAAAGGTCGTAAAGCCACTCAGAAAGGTGTGGTGTACATATCACAATTTGTACCTCCACATCGATTGTCTGTAATCGAAAATTACACCCAAGGCGTGGGAATAGAATTGCGTACGCTTGAACATGATTCCAGTGGCCGAGTAAATCTAGAAGCGGCATCTTCAGCAGCAGGTGCTTGCGCGGTTTATGTAGAACAGCCGAATGCATTTGGGGAACTTGATGAAGGAATCACCAGTCTGAAAGAAATCATCGGAGAACATACAGCACTGATTGTTGGTGTCGATGCTGTGTCCCTTGGGATCGTGGAAGCGCCTGGAAATTACGGGGCTGATATCGTAGTAGGAGAGGGTCAACCATTCGGAATAGGACCGACCGCTGGCGGACCAATATACGGCTTATTTGCTTGCAAGAAGGACTATCTCCGACTCATGCCGGGAAGAATTGTAGGGAAAACCGTTGATGAAGATGGTAAGGATGCTTTCACTCTGACACTATCTACTCGCGAGCAACACATTCGTCGCCACAGGGCGACTTCCAATATTTGTTCCAATGAAACACTCATCGCCTTGATGGGAGCAATGCACATGGCGCTTCTAGGGCCAGAAGGTTTGGAGAAATTAGCCCTCCGTGTTGCTGCTACAACCGAAATTACAAAGCAAGCCGTTAGTGGCATTAAGGGAGTCGAGTTAGTTGACTCAGATACTCCAAATTTCCGAGAGTTCGCAGTCAAGTTACCCGGTAATGCAAGCGATGCAGTAGCTCACATGGATAAGGCCGGAGTACTAGGAGGATTCCCGATGGGGGAATGGTGGGATTCAATGTCATCATGCTTACTAATAGGCTGTGATGAAAGAACTACAACATCGGATATCGATGCCCTCGTTTATGCCCTTTCTGCCTGGGTAAAGGAGGTGTCTGCATGAGTGATCTGTTCGATTTTAACGGAGCAAAGGGCTCAGGCTGGTCCCAGCCCGAACCAATGAAAAAGGATGCAATAAACACTGTACCCGCTTCCTTGCGTAGGTCCAATCTTCCTCGCTGGCCTCGAGCTAGTGAGCCCGAATTAGTTCGACATTACACTTTATTGTCACAAAGAAATTTTGGAATTGACACTGGATTTTATCCATTGGGTTCCTGTACCATGAAACATAATCCGAGAATCAACGAGAGAATTGTACAACTTCCAGGAATTGATAGGATACATCCATTACAACCTGAGCATCAAATACAGGGTTTGCTATCTATCTATTACGAGATGCAGGAAATGTTAGCAATTTGCGCTGGTATGGATGAAGTGACCCTGCAACCTGTTGCAGGAGCACAAGGAGAATTCACTGCTATTAGATGCATACAAGAGTACCATCGCCGAAATGGAGACCATCATCGAGACAAGGTGATTGTACCAGATTCAGCACATGGAACAAATCCTGCATCTGCCGCAATGTGCGGTTACGAAATTGTTGAGATTCCAAGCGGTGAAGACGGGCGTCTAGATCTTGATGCTCTTAGAGCGGCAGTTGGAGATGATACAGCGGCGATGATGATTACAAATCCAAGCACGCTTGGAATCTTTGAGCCAGAAATCGCCGAAGCGGCTGAAATTGTACACGCCGCAGGCGGACAAATGTATTACGACGGGGCTAATTTCAATGCAATACTTGGCAAAACAGATCCAGGTAGAATGGGATTCGATGCAGTTCACTATAATCTTCACAAGACCTTCAGTCAGCCACATGGCGGCGGAGGTCCTGGAAGTGGGCCAATTGGAGTAAAGGCCCATTTAGCTGACTTCCTTCCCTCTCCGATCGCTGACAGAGAAGATGCCGAAGATGACGGCGCAACCGGAGATGGTTATCGCTACTTTTGGCGAACTCCAAACGAAACCATTGGTAAGGTACAGCAATGGCATGGAAATGCAGGAGCTGTTGTGAGATCTTGGGCATACTATCGAAGGTATGGTAGAGAATTGGAATTAATGAGTGAGCATGCTGTGCTTAACGCGAATTATCTCAGACATCAAATCATGAATCCTGACCAAGAACAATTGGACTCCATTCACTCGATGCCCGTTGACGGTGCACCTGCTGATTTTGTCAAGCATGAGTTTACACTGAGCATGATGCCCTTAAAGGAGAAAACAGGAGTTACTGGAAAAGATATCGCAAAACGCCTCCTTGACTATGGCTACATGTCACCAACACTTTACTTCCCTATGATTGTCCCAGAATGTTTGATGATAGAACCGACCGAAACTGAGAGCCGAGAGGTATTGGACAAATTCGCCAAGGATTTCTTGACAATTCTCAGTGAAAACCCGGAAGTCGTCCAATCAGCACCCCACAATACAGACGTCAGACGTGTGGATGAAGTACTTGCAGCTAGAAGTTTGGTATTGCGAAAGGAATTTGACGATTGATGTCTGAGTAAGATTCCGAACTGCGCTTACCAAATAAGAGCGACCTAACCCGTTGGCTGTGAAGGGCGCTGGCGACTCAGAATGGTTGAGGGGTCAACCCCTCTGGTATCCGGCTAGTGAATCCACCCCAGAGCATCTAGTTGGCGAAGAAAATCCTGGAGATAATTGGGACATAGCGTCTGGGTCGGAAATTAACAGAGGTTGGATGAGACAAAGGCTGGAACCCTTGGGTCCAAGGATACTGTACACTACAGCATGGGCTCCTTTTTTCCTAATAGCATCTGCAATTCCTCTTGCCTTTCCGGGAACGACACCAAATGACCAATTGGTTGCGGTGTCTTTGTTTTCCTTTAGTTGGATATTGTTAGTTGTTGGATTTCGTAGATTGCAAGACGGATTACCGATCCCAGCAAAGGATTTATTGAAAAAATTCTATCCTTTTGACATAGCGCTCATTTCCCCAGCTATCGTATTTTTCTTGTTGCATATCTTAATTGACAGTCGTTTGGGTTGGATTTCCTTTGCGCTTTTTGCTGTTGCACAATACCGTACGATCCAAAACATCATTTCATTGGCTAGCGAGAACTGTGCAATCTGGATTCTTCCAATCAAACCAGATGACTACTCAGAAGCGGTACTCAATCAGGGCTGGTCGTGTGTTTCAGCTAATTTTAGAATTGGTACATTAGCAAGATGGGATGGTGTATTACCTGAATACACCGCAATTATAGCGGGAATGACTAGAGGAGAATCACGATATGTCACCTTTACTCTAATGCATCGTCTAGGGGTTATTCATGATGCTTTTTCGGATACATTCGTTACTGACTCTCGATTCACCTCTCTTCTTTCCTCGCCTCCATTGCTGATTGCAGGAGAGGCATGGTCAGAGGAGTACATCGCTAAAACTGACGAGTAGATTCTGCAGTCGTTGGTTTCGGCAGGCATTTTAACCGACCGTTGTGCGGTGTTGCATGGACATATGTGTTGTTCTCGGTTCAAAGTCTGACATGCCAATCGCTGAGAAATGTAGAGGAGTATTGGAGAAGTTCAATGTTAGCTACCAAATTAGGGTAGCTTCTGCTCACAGAGCACCGAAATATTTGGAAGGAATAATCGAGAAAGCTGAGGCAGATGGTTGTCAGGTTTTCATTGGAATGGCAGGTGTTGCAGCCGCACTTCCAGGAGTAATAGCCTCAATGACCTCAAAGCCAGTTATCGGTGTGCCAGTCGGCGGAAAAGTGCCTTTCGATTCTCTTCTATCAATTGTCCAAATGCCACCTGGAATGCCAGTTGCAACCGTAGGTGTTGACCGTGGAGATAACGCAGGGGCTTTGGCCGTGCAAATTCTTGCAACATCCAATGATTCCCTAGCATCAGCATATGCTGAATATAGAACGGCAATGACTGCAAAAGTGATCTCGGATGATGAGTCCATTCAGGGGTGAAGTCATTGATGAACACCCAGATGCTTATCGATGAGGCGATCGAAGCACTGGAATCACAAATTGATGATACTGCAATAATCGCCTGCTCTGGAGGTATTGACAGCTCAGTTGCGGCTGTTTTAGCCCACCGTGCAGTTGGTAGTCTCCTGCATTGTGTCTATGTTGATACAGGATTTATGCGCAAGGGAGAGACAGAAGAAGTTCGTGACATGTTCAAAGAAATGGGGATAGATCTGCAAGTCGTGGATGCTTCAGACCGTTTCTTTGACAATCTCGAAGGTGTTACTGATCCAGAAGAAAAGCGCAAAGTAATCGGTGAGCAATTTATCCGAGTTTTTGAGGAAGAACAAACGAACTGCGGTGCTAAGTTCCTCGTTCAAGGAACCATTGCACCAGATTGGATTGAGTCTGGTGGCGGTGAAAGAGATGTCATCAAGAGCCACCACAATGTAGGAGGTTTACCAGAGGATGTGGACTTGAAAATAGTCGAACCTCTGAGAGAATTCTACAAAGACGAGGTTCGTCAAATTGCTCGAGAACTCGGTATCAAATCGAGTGAGAGGCAACCATTTCCGGGTCCTGGATTGGCGGTTCGAGTTCTCGGGGATCTTACCCGACCTCGTGTCGAGGCCTGCCGTGAAGCGTGTCACATTGTTGAGATTAGACTAAGAGAGGCCGCAGAGGAAGGCAAGTGCGACCTTCCTTGGCAGTACTTTGCCGCATTGCTACCGGTCCGTTCTGTTGGCGTTCACGGTGATGCTCGAGTGCATGGTGAAACAGTAGTTGTTCGAGCAGTTACAAGTCTTGATGGTATGTCAGCCCGTTATTCTCCAATACCTCACGATGTACTCTCAGCAATCAGTACTGAGATTACAAATTCTTTGAAAGGTCAGGTAAACAGAGTAGTCTATGATATTACTCACAAACCACCAGGTACTATAGAATGGGAGTAATCAATTCGACGAATTTCTCCTGCCCTCACTAGCGATTGATTGATGAAGGAATGTTCCAGCCGCAGGCTAGGCCGACATAGCTTAGTTGGTGGAGCGGCGGACTGTTAATCCGCAGGTCGCAGGTTCGAGTCCTGCTGTCGGCGCCACTCAATCTCTTCTTGCGAAAGCCGCAAGGCTAAGCGTAGAAATTGCAGTTAAAACCCCAAATCCAGGTAGTAATCCACCATCTTCATCTTCATTGAGATCACAAATTCCATCTCCATCTGAATCCTCAGGAATACTATTAGCGTCAGTCGAAATAGTCAGGCATTGCTGTTCAGCATAATCCGACCATCCGTCGTTATCGTCGTCAAAGTCTGAATTATCTCCTTCTCCATCTCCATCGGTATCTTTGTGCTCTAATGAATCGAATTGGAAATCGTCGAAAACGTCTGCTACACCGTCGTTGTCATCATCATCGTCTAATTCGTCACACTTACTATCTCCATCAAAGTTTGATGGTACTGAATCGAAGTCTAATGGGTCAGATGCACAGGCCATTTCTTCCGCATCGGTGTATCCATCATTGTCATCATCATTGTCAGAATTGTCAGTTACTCCATCACCATCGGTATCAATTGGTGAGGATGATGCGTCAAGAGGGTCGTATCCAGTTGAAATTTCATATTCATCACTCCATCCATCTCCATCGTCATCCTCATCAGAGTTGTCTCCGGTGCCATCACCATCGGTATCTGTAGTCTCCAGAGGATCACTTGGGAATGCGTCTTCTTCATTGTTTACTCCATCTCCATCCTTATCGCTATCTGAATTGTCTCCAATGCCATCTCCGTCCATATCGCTAGATTCTAATGGGTCAAAGGGGAATGCATCTTCGATATCTTCCACTCCATCGTCGTCATCATCTAAATCAAGGAAATCACATTCCATGTCCGAATCTGAATCGATAGGTGTTGAATTTCCATTAACTGGATCTGTAGAGCAATTTAGCTCATCGTAGTCAGACCACATATCTCCGTCATCATCCAGATCTTCGTTATCTCCAAGACCATCTAAGTCTGTATCCAGCCACTCTGCAGCATTTTTTGGAAATACATCGTTAACATCTATGATTCCATCATTATCATCATCATCATCAACAATATCACAAATCATGTCGCTATCATAATCATCTGGTGATACAAAACCGTCTCTAGGGTCTGTGCCACAAACGGTTTCGTCGGCATCCATCCATCCATCATTATCATCATCGGTGTCTGCATTATCTCCAAGACCATCCATGTCAAAATCTGAGAATTCTGTCGCATTCAATGGGAATAAGTCATCGACATCTAACACACCGTCTCCGTCGTCATCATTGTCTTGTGTGTTACAAATACCATCGCCATCTGTATCTGTTGGGTATTCTGAATCATCCAGTGAATTAGTTAAACAGTAGTACTCAGCTTCATCACTCCAGCCGTCTCCATCATCATCCTCATCAGAGTTGTCCCCGGTGCCATCACCATCAGTGTCTATCCATTCAGAGGAGTCTAATGGGAATTGATCGACTGAATCGTTGTACCCGTCACCATCATCATCCAAATCTTCAGAATCGCAAATACCATCAGAATCTGTATCAAGTGGATAATTTTCGAAATCAGTAGTATTTGTTCCACATAGGATCTCAGTAGTATCTAGCCAACCATCATCATCATCGTCATCGTCTATTGAATTACATACTCCATCAGAGTCCGTGTCTATCGGATATGATGCAGAGTTATTGGAATCTGATCCACATGTCGCTTCATCTGTATCTAACCAGCCATCCCCATCGTCATCATCATCCAAGTAATTGCAAGTTCCGTCACCGTCAGTATCAATTGGTGTGGAATTGGAATTGGTTGGGTCAGTATTACAATTTACTTCATCAATATCGTTCCATCCGTCTCCATCATCATCTGTATCTAACGGGTCACATGTTCCATCAGAATCAGTATCCGTCGGGACGGAACTAGAATCTGTAGAATTACTACCACAATCATCTTCATCAGAATCACCCCAACCATCGTTATCGTCATCTGTATCCATCAAATCACAGGTCCCATCTGTATCATTGTCAGCTGGGACTGAATTTGCATCATTTGGATTGGAACCACATGCCTGCTCCGCACTATCGCTCCAGCCATCGTCATCATCGTCAGTGTCAATTGGGTCGCAAATCCCATCGCTATCTGTGTCGGTAGGCACACTAGAACTATCATTGGGATCTGTGCCACACGAGCCTTCGTCAGCATCGTTCCAACCATCTCCGTCAGAATCCGCTACCTCTTGTGCAAGATTCCACGAATCTGTACCATATCCATCTCCACCTGTATTTCCATTACCATTTACGAAATTAACAGTTAGGTCGAATGTAACATTGCCTGAGCCAGACGAAGGTGCGGTCCAATCAACAGTCCATGTTCTTGAATTTGCATTGCTATGTGTGACTTCTCCGGACAAAATTTGAGTATTAGTACCAGGGTTAGAGAAACTCCCAAGATTTGCATCTAGATTGAATCCACCTTGACTACCACTGGGGCCACCACTGCCGCCAATTGTCAGGCCATAGGTAGTTGAAGGAGCATATCCCGCTGTAGGCAATCCACTCAAACTTGGAGTGACTTGGTTCGCTCCTCCTCCGTGACAACCACACCCATTTGCGGACTGACCAATTTTACCTCCGGAAGAACCGAAGGCATCTTGTGGTACGGCTAAAACCAGTAACAGAATCAATAACATTGAGACCTTTCGTCGAGATGTCATTGCGTTCGGGCGTCACTCCAGCCTTTTGGCCTTCACTGTCGCCTGCGTCCAACAATCATCGCTGCACAAAGCATTGCTAAGGTTGCCAAAACTAATCCAAATCCAGGGGTATTGTTGTCATCTGGCACGTAATCAGGGCCATCTGTATTGTCTGAATCTAGATGGTCACAAATTCCATCTCCATCAGTATCAATTGGCCTTGAACTAGAATTCATTGAATCTGTCAGGCATGATTCTTCCGTCGAATCTGAAAAACCGTCATCGTCATCATCAGTATCTGTGTTGTCTCCAACACCGTCACCATCAGAATCTACCCATTCTGTGCCATCAAGAGGGAAATCATCTACATCGTCTCCGAAACCATCTCCGTCATCATCAGGGTCTTGTTCATCACACATTCCATCATTATCTAGATCATCTGGAGTAGATAGGGCGTCCATTGAATCTGAACCACAATTGTCCTCAACAGAGTCCGGCCAACTATCTCCGTCATCATCAGTATCTGCGTTGTCTCCGACTCCGTCGTCATCGGAATCTTTCGATTCAGTGGAATCAACTGGGAATTTATCCTCAGCATCTTCAACCCCATCATTATCACTATCGGAGTCTAGGGGATTCATTCCACTTGCGACTTCATCTGAATCACTTATGCCATCATTATCGTCATCGGAATCAATGCTGTCACAATCACCATCAGCATCAGTATCTGTTGGTAGAGAATTTGGGTCCAACGGATCAGAACCACATAATCCTTCGATGGAGTCAGAAGTACCATCTGCATCATCATCTTCGTCAGTAACGTCACAATCACCATCGCCATCAGTATCGGATGGTACTGAATTGGAGTTCAGTGAATCTGTCAGACATCTTTCCTCTGTTGAATCTGAAAAACCGTCATTGTCATCATCATCATCGGAATTGTCTCCAACTCCGTCTGCATCGGAATCGACCCACTCGGTTCCATCTAGAGGTGCCCAATCCTCAGAATCTAGTACTCCATCTCCATCGTCATCTGAATCTACAGCATCACACTCTCCATCGCTGTCAGTATCGTGAGGAATGGAACTTCCATCCATAGGGTTACTTCCACACACATCCTCCATGTTGTCATTGAACCCATCATCGTCATCGTCCATATCTGCATTATTACCAATCCCATCTCCGTCAGTGTCCATCCATTCACTTGAATCCAATGGTGCCCAATCTACAGAGTCGTCATACCCGTCATTATCATCATCAGTATCTGCATTGTTTCCTATGCCATCTCCATCGGTGTCTTCCCATTCGTATGGGTCTAGAGGGAAAGCATCCTCAGAATTGATTACTCCATCTCCATCGTCATCGATATCCAGAGCGTCACAAGTTCCATCCCCATCTGAGTCGGTAGGGATGCTTGACGCATCAATTGGGTCAGAGCCACATGAGAGTTCGGTCTGGTCAGTGTATCCATCGCCGTCATCGTCATAATCTGCGTTGTTACCAACACCATCAGCATCAGTATCTGTGTCCTCATTAGGGTCTAGAGGGAAGTCATCGTTAGCATCGTCGACACCATCATTATCATCGTCGGTATCAGAGTTATCTCCGGTTCCATCTCCGTCACTATCTGTATCTTCGTTAGGGTCTAATGGGAAGTCATCGTTGTCGTCATCCACACCGTCTCCATCATCATCAGGATCTAATGCATCACAAGTACCATCGCTGTCGGTGTCGGTTGGGATACTGCCAGAAGATAGGGGGTCGGAGCCACAATCGTTCTCAATCGAATCGCTGTATGTGTCACCGTCGTCATCATCATCTGCGTTGTTTCCAATACCATCTCCATCTGTATCGGTTGTCTCGGATGGGTCTAGAGGGAAGTCATCTGCAGAATCATCGACACCATCGTTATCATCGTCTGCATCTGCGTTGTCACCAATGCCGTCTCCATCATTGTCTGCCCATTCACTAGCGTCAAGAGGGAATGCGTCATTTACATCGAGATAACCATCGTTATCGTCATCATCGTCTTCAACGAGAGTTGTGGTTGTAGCATTTCCAGTACTAGCACTGGTGAAAATTACGTTATCGAGGTAGATAGATTCTGACTGGGAATTAGAAGTGAAATCAATTACTAAGTTACCTTGGCCAAAAGCACTAATGTTTGAAGTAAAACTAGTCCAAACCCCCATGTAAGATGCAAACCCTCCATTGTTACCGGAACCTGTAGCGCCTGTAACATTCACCAACTCAAGTGTTGAGGAACTCCCAACGAATTTAATGACAAGATAATCTGAGTTTTCGTAACTGTTGCTAGAACCACCTTGGACAAATAAATCGAAGGTCATTGAATCAGCTGTAACGTCGTCGAGAGTCAAAGTTGCCATTCCATCAACATCACCCATCTGATATCCTTGGGTTCCATCGGTGTAATTCCCAACCGTGCCTGTATAGTTTGCAGTGCCAAAGTAATCTCCATCTGTAAGTCCGACGCCTCCGTTTGAGGTGTAGTAAAGGGTGAATCCCATTTCAGTTCCCGTGGTCTGGTTATGAGCAATGTCCGGTTCATTTGCATTGTTCCAAAGGTACCTACTTACAGAATCACTTCCGGTATCGAAATATTTCGCACCATTACTAAATGGATCTTCAAATGAGGTATAGGCTACAGTTCCTGAATTGCTAGGGCAACTGATTGTGTCCGGCATACCATCTCCGTCTGTGTCAGTATCTGCACATGGGTCGTTAGGGAAATCATCAGCAGAATCATTCACTCCATCGCCATCCGAATCAGTTGCCATTACGGTTGGAACCCATGTGACCATGAGTAATGCAATCAGTAGTACAAGTGGCTTAGGGGTGTTAGACATGATTTGGCGAGTGCGGCTACAATTGAAATAAATGACTACTGAATAATCTTGTAATTCTGAGCAACCTTGACCGTTATACTCTTTGACCGATTTTGTAACCAGCGCACATGAATCCTAGAGAGCAGGTAGATGCCGTGATGCAAGCGAGTGCCGCTTCAGGTCGGCATTATCGCAATTCAATCCCAATGATTGCTAGTGAAAATATCCTCTCGCCGTTGGTCGCAAAAGCCATTCAAGGTGATCTTCACGGCCGTTATGCTGAGGGTTTACCTGGCAAACGGTACTATCAGGGATGTGACGATTTCGACACAATCGAAAGCATTGGAATTGAATCCGCAAAAAGAGTATTCAATTGTCAATTTGCCAACATCCAATCGACTTCTGGAACCGTATCTAACCTAGGGGTCTTGAAGGCACTAACAAAGCCTGGTGAAACTATTACGGCAGTTTCGACGGCTGATGGTGGCCACATATCACATCACCCTATGGGCGCTGTCGGCATGCGCGGACTGAATCTTGTTACCTACCCTTGGGATGAAGAAAGGATGGAGCCGGACGTTGATGCGGCTTCGAAGTTGATTCGAAATGAACAACCAGAATTATGCTTATTCGGTCAATCAGTAATTCTGTTTCCAATCCCCCTACAAGAATTAGCAGATGTAGCACACGAAGTTGGCGCTCGAGTGATGTACGATGGAGCTCATGTCTTAGGTCTAATCGCAGGGGGGGAATTTCAAGATCCTCTTCGAGAAGGTGCTGATGTGATGACCGGTTCTAGCCACAAGACTTTCCCAGGCCCTCAGGGCGGTTTTGTCCTAAGTAATTCAGAGGATGAATTACTGCAAAAGAAACTCAATAATGCCATATTTCCCGGAGTATGTTCGTCATATCATCTTCATCATGTAGCAGGAAAGGTTGTGGCAATGGCTGAGTTTGAAGCGCACGGCAAACAGTACGCTAAGGACATCGTATCGAACGCCAGAGCATTAGGTTCTGCCTTATCTTCGGAGGGCTTTGATGTGATTGCAGAGGACCGCAACTTTACCGCAAGCCACCAAATATTAACGCGCCACGGAGGTCCTGATTCAGGCGCAGGAAAGAAGGCAGCTCGAAGACTGGAGGACTGTGGAATCATTACCAACATGAACATGCTTCCCGGCGATACAAAGGCAATGTCTGGACCTAGCGGTTTGAGGCTTGGCACACCCGAGTTGACTCGTGTAGGGATGGGTGTCGATGAGATGCAAGACGTTGCCAAATTCTTCGCCCGTTCTTTGTTGTCAGAAGAAAATCCAGAAACTGTAAAATCTGATATTGCTCAATTCAAATCCGAATTTCAAACGGTCAGATATGCAATTGAGGAAGGCCCCGCTTATTCCGAGCAATGATTCAGAAATCATTTGGTTAGTATTTATGATGACCACCATAGGTGGTCGAAAATATGGTAGCAAAGGCCGAGATGGCTATCCTGCTGACTTTGCTGATGCTATCATCTGGCTGTTTGGGGCTGTTCGAGGATTCATCTAGTGAACCTGAAATCATTGATTGTGAAGTTCAACCTAACCATCCAGATTGTATCGAACAACAAATCACCGAGGATGATTGTTGGATAGATCAAGTCTTCACTGGCACTGAATGCCGCCAAATGCTAAAACCTGAAGGGCTGGATTATGGTTTGAGTAAGGTATCTTTAGTAATTGGAGAAGAAATGCAAGCATTAACTCCCTCATTTACGGGGGACGGCCCTCAATTTTGGGTGATTAATCCGAGCCTTCCCTCCGGAATCACATTCGATAGAGATAGTGGGGTGATTTCGGGAACTCCTGTTGAGGTAAGCCAATCTATTCGGTACACAATTATCGGGTCAAATGCCATGGGTTCAACAAATACATGGATTGACTTAGAAGTAATTGAAAACCCTCCCTTTGCGATTAATTATCCAGAACAAAGCCTTGCTTGTGAATTAAACAATCCTTGCGGACTTCCTGCCCCAACTGTAGAAGGAGGAGCTCCAGAAGATTGGTCGGTAAGTCCGCAATTACCCCTTGGAATCACTCTGTTGTCTGATGGTTCAATTTTTGGAACTCCAAGTCAATTGGGTGATTCCAACCATACAATAAATGCCTCAAACAGAGCGGGCTCCGTTGAACTCACAATACGAATCATCGTACTACATGAAGCTCCAATGGGGTTAGGATACGGAAGCAACAATATGCAGTTTAGTATCGGTGATGTAGTTCAGGTAATCCCTTCCACTTCAGGAGGAGAAATCACCTCATGGTCTATCGAGCCGCCATTACCTGATGGGCTCAATTTATTGCAAAATGATGGTTCAATTCGCGGTTCGCCAACAGAGGTTCAGAGCCTTACAATGCATCGTATCACGGCTACGAATTCTGGCGGTTCAATTTCAGTTGATGTTCTAATTAGTGTGGCGGACATCCCGGTAGCAAATCTACTCTACAATCCTTGGGAGCATGATTTGAGGATCGGAGAACAGATTTCGATTACACCGACATATTATGGAGGTACTCCGGACTCTTGGCAGATATCCCATCACTTACCTGCAGGGTTCCAATTCAATTCCGCTAATGGAACGATTTCCGGTATTGCCAGTGATGTACAGTCATCTTGGGAAACTTGGACGATTTGGGCAAACAATACTGGAGGTTCTACTTCTACAATCTTCAAAATCAAAATCACCAGTATGGCTCCGGATTTGATTTCCTGGGATTCTAACGAATACATTCTCGAAGCGAATAAGAGTGTATTTATTCATGGCAATAATGATGGTCCAGAAATAGATACTTGGGAAATCGAGCCACAACTGCCAACCGGCTTATCGCTTCTCGACAACGGTAGTATTTCCGGTACTCCTACTCACAATACAGATTGGATAGAATATACAATCTGGGCGAATAACTCTGGAGGTTCAGTTGGCCTCCTTCTTTGGATTGTGGTGCATGATTTACGCGCAGATCAAGAAGAACTGTTACGTGGTATGGGAGAAACCAATTGGGGTGGTTGGCCATCCCCCATTCTACCAATTGGAGAGTGGTCATTCCCTGTTGGCTTTGCAAAGGGCGGTTACACAGATAGTATTCCAGTCATCTCTGCCAGCCATGTCGGCAGAGGTAAGATGCTTGGATATGGTCACGAGAGTTGGGTTGATGGTGGTGGTGCCGATGAGACTGAATTCTCCCTACGCGCAGTAGAATGGGTATGTGGTGAAAATGCAAACGTCGGGCTCGCTTATGGTGCTGGATTCGACGACTTTGAGGACGAGTTGCAGGCCGAAGGGCACACAGTACTTCTCTCGGTCACACCTGCTGATCTTTCTGGAATTGATTGCCTATTGGACGAATTTTGGAATGGACACGACGATCAAGATAATCTGAATTTGATTAATTTCGTGCTTGCTGGAGGGGGACTGATTATGGGTGGACATGCTTGGTATTGGTCATACTCAAATTCAGATGTCGCCCATAATTATCCAGGTAACAAGATTGCAAAAAACACAGGTCTTTTTGTCTCTCAGGCTTGGGGATATAACACTGTAAATCTAACTGAAATCCCTCACTCATTGACGAGACCACAATCTGCTATTCAAGCGATTTATGATGACCGAATTAACAACCAAAAACTCTCAATCGATGATGCTTCAATCGCAGATTCTACGCTCTCGATTTGTACCGGGGTCGTGAGTTTGGATTTCCATGATTTCTGGTCTCCTCTTCGTGACACTGTAAACGCAACAGGATGGACAGTAATCGAATATGGAACTCTATGGCAAAATGTAGGTCATAACATGGGGGATGACCCAGTTGCCGACACTCTAATCAGGGTCGAAGCTGCACTAACGCAAGGGCTTCCAGCGAATGAATTACCAGCTCATCCTAGCCATGTGGAATTCCCTGGCGAAGTACCAGCAAATGCTACTAGAGTGTCAACCACTATTTCGGTCGATGGCAACCAAAGTGGCCTTCCGAGTAACTTTGGTTATGCGGGTGCTAGAGCTCATGTTAGGATGAGTACAGGACTATATGCAGCACCAGGAGATGTTGTAACGGTAACCCTTCCTCCGGAAATAGTCGACTCAGGAACCTACGTCTTAGTAGGCGCTCATAGTGACAAGTTGTGGTCAAAGACCCAGTTACATCGCCATCCAGAAATCGTCAGATGGTGGTACGTTGATGATGTTAGCATGGAGGTTGGAAATGCCTTCGGAGGGCCGATTTACATTGCAATAGAACCGGGCTCTACACTGGGCGATTTCCAAGTTAATTTCTCAAATGCGGTAGAGGCTCCGATGTTTGTTCTTGGAGAGACTTCAGACTTTGAATGGATATATTCGGAAAGCGATAATCCCGCTCCATGGGCAGAATTGGTTTCGGATAATTTCATTATGACTGTTCCAAGTCATGAAATTCGGGATTTATCAAATCCAACAGATTTGATGGATTGGTGGGACATTGCTCTAGAAATGGAACATGAGTTGTATGGCTACTTGCCGTGGCCAAGAGTTGAGCGAGCCGTCTTTGATGCTCAGATTTCAGTAGGTTGGATGCATTCAGGATATCCATTCATGGCCCATGATTTGAGCGTGGCAGGAGTAGTCAATGTATCCTACATGGCAGAGAATGGAGATTGGGGGATGTTCCACGAATTGGGGCACAACCATCAATGGATGCCGTCCACGCTACCGGGGACAACAGAAACCGGTTGCAACTTTGCTAGTGTCTATCTGATGGAAGATTTGGTTGGAATAGAGGGTCATAACGCAGTTGATCCGGCTCAAAGAGCGAATCGTATGAGGGGCTATTTTGATGATGGTTCAAATATAGCCAATTGGTCTGTATGGACTGCTTTAGATACCTATTTGATAATCAAAGAAGAATGGGGTTGGGACCCGATTACTCAAGCTTTGACTGTATACTACACATTACCTGCGGCAGAGGTTCCAACAACTGGTGATGAGGAATTCAATGCCTGGGTGTTACATCTTTCAAACGCAACAGGGTACAATTTAGCTCCTTATCATGCAGCGTGGGGATTCCCACTTACACAGAATACACACGATTCGCTTACCCATTTACCAATCTGGGTAGACGATCCGCTACGAGGCGAATACTTCACCTATCAAGCGATACTTCGAAACTTGGACGTAAATAATACCACATCCAGTAGTTCAACATTTAATTGGGAAACTTACGATAATGGAACGAATACCTCTCTAACAATTTATTACGGGCCGACGGATATGGGTAACCAATCTTGGGTTTGGGCCAATAGTGCACCCTTAGGTGACTCAGCAGTTGGTTGGTCAGATTACGAAATTACAGGCTTATCCAGTGATTCGACTTACTACGCCAGAATCAAGGCTTCTAATGAAAATGGAGATACATGGTTCGGGCCTATAAATTGGACAACCTCGAGTAATTGAGAGTCAATTGCTGACTCTTCTTAGCAATTCTTCAAGGCTTATCTTCGGACAGTAGCGCTGGTGTAAATTTGCTAACGGAATCCAGATTAGTGTATGTGCAAATGTCACCGTAAAAGCCTCAGCAATTGAGAGACGAGGTTGACCCATCATGTAGTCTGCAGCGACTCCAAGAATTGCAAAGTGAAGGACATAGATTGTCAAAGTCAGTCGCCCAGAGGCTTCTAGAAAACTCAGATTGATTCGCTCATTATTAGAATTCTTGAGTAGTAATTCGTATGCAATAAGTACGAACATTGCTGTTACGAAAATAAAGAATGTTGTTGCTGGAAAGAACGTCAAAACAGCATCGCCTTCGGTTAGCGCCCAAGGCTTTCGAGAAGAAAATGACAAAATAATGCTGACCAAAAATAAGAATGCACCAATTGCCATTATGTTCTTTCTGGTTTCTAAATCATTTTCTGATTCTGCAATAATTGCACCTAAAGTCGAAAACGCTAGCCACGGTAAAACAGGATATGTGCCATTTACTAGCAGTCGATTTATCCATTCTTCAAATCCTTGTGAATCAACTCTTGAGGACCATGAAAATTCAGCTCCATTGTATTCTCCAAGAAGAAGTGGAGTCAGTGCCAGCAGCGAGAAAATACCAACTAACTGCTTAGTGTTGATTCGAGAAATTAGTGGGGAGAAAATAGCAGCGATTGCAATTAAAGTTAGAACACCAGGGGTTTGCCATTCGAATCTTCCACCTCGTTCAATAGCAAGTAGAAAATTGACAAGGAATTGGCAAGCAGTTAGGACTACTACCCTTGGTAGAACCCAATTAATCCAAGCTCTTGAGTTTAGTCCCTCGGCAAATCTTTTCTTAGCACCTCGGTGCATTCCCCAGCCTGAAACTGTAACGAATAATGGAGCCGCCATACCTCCAAATGCAGCAGCCACGAATGCTGCCGGATGTCCCACAGTGATTCCTTCGGGAGGCAATATTGCTGCTGTATGAACCTCGACCATGAAGAGAATTGCAATCGCTTTCATTTGGTCGATATAGCCCAATCTCATACACTCACCCGATAATCTGAGTTATTCTAGATTCAACTTCTACTATTTCGGGTGTAACCGAAAAGGCAGAAGAAATGGATTCGGAAAAGCCATTTGGTAATTCATTTCGATGATAAATTACAATCAATGGCTCACCAATCTCAATTTCATCACCAACTTGGGCTTCAATAATAGCCCCAACTGCATGGTCGACATTATCTGTGAGAGTTTTTCTACCTGAGCCTAATTCTAGACAGGCGAGTGCAATCGACATTGCATCAATATCTTCAATCCAGCCATTCTCTTCTGCATAAATCTCAGTCGAAAGTAAATTATCGTCGAGTAATCCAAGCGAACTTAGCATAGAATGGTCACTCGCAAAATCATCACGATTTCCACCTTGAGTTTCTACCATATCTAGGAATTTGGTGAGAGCGCTCCCATCGTTCAGAGAATTATGGATCATCAAAGCACCCTCTTCCATATCCTCAACAATTCCCGATGCTGCCAACAGAATTCCTGCCTGTACACAAACTAATTCTTCCAGATCATGCGGACCACGTCCACATAGAGTTTCCACCGATTCTACAATTTCCAGCGCATTTCCTATCGCGCAACCCAGTGGTTGGTCCATGGTTGAAATAACTACAGATGTGGTAATCCCCATCCCATTGGCAGCATCTACCATCGATTGGGCTAATGCCTCAGCTTGTTCTGTTTTTTCCATGAATGCGGCTCTGCCATGTTTGACATCTAGAACCAATGCAGAAAGCCCTTCTGCAGCCTTTTTGGAAACAATTGATGAAGTGATTAACGGGATAGATGCAACTGTTCCGGTTACGTCGCGTAAGGCGTACATCCTTCTGTCAGCAGGGACAAGTGAATCCGTCTGACCAACCATTGCTAATCCGATTCTTTTAACCTGTTTTTGCATTTCATCTATGGATAGGTCTACTCGAAAACCAGGTATGCTTTCGAGTTTATCCAAAGTGCCACCGGTATGCCCCAAACCTCGTCCAGAAATCATCGGCACTTTGAGTCCACAAGCGGCGAGTGCAGGAGCTAGCACGATTGAGACCTTATCACCCACCCCTCCTGTTGAGTGCTTGTCAACAACGAGGTGACTCCATTCTTCTGGCCACGTCAGAACTTGCCCCGAATCTCTCATTAATTCTGTTAAATTGATAGTTGATTTCTCGTCGAGTCCGTTTTCGAATACACTTCGTAACCAATCGATGACTTGTTCATCACCAAGTGAACCATCCACGACTCCATTTACAATTTCAGCGATTGAATCGCTCATGCCTCATCCTCGCCGTATTCATCGCGTAGTTCTTCGATGCTCATTCCCTTATCCAAGAGGAATTGGACTCGATCACGGTCAAGTTTATCGAAGCCGAAGCCATCTAAAACAATCCGACCATGTACTCCATCATCTCTACCTTCTGTCCAATCCCGAGTATCTTCTGATTCTTCGTCGAATCTCGTACCCTTGAGAATAGCCTGTTCAGCATCCGCATCATCGAATCTATATCCCGAATCATCGATTAATCTAGAATCGGTTTTTGTTCTTGGTCTTCTCACCATTGTTAAACCGGCACCGACCAAAGATACAGCGGCAATTATTGTCAGTGCCAACAAGAATTTTGCGCCTGGAGTCGAGAGAGGGTCGTCACGAACATTGTTCTCAATCCACCCTCCATTTCCTTGGTCATTGTTTTCTCCATCATTGCCATTGGTATTGTTAGTTTGGCCATTATTGTCGTCGATGATTTCTTCTTCATCACAACCAAATTGTATGCCATCAGGTATGCCGTTTCCGTCAACATCGCTGGAATTCATGGCCACTACGGGAGATCTCCCTAATGATTGAGCAAAGTCCGCTTCTTGACCGTCTAGAATACAATCATCATCTGTGTCATTATCATTCGGATTTCCACCCCAGAGGTACTCGTTTAGATTGTTTAATCCATCATCATCTGAATCCAGCGATTGTTCACTAAGGGCGGTTCCGAGAACTGCTGCAGAATGTCGATTTAATCCGTATTGTATTTCCCATATATCCGGTAGTAGATCTCCGTCTGAGTCTGTAGTTTCGTCAAGTCTATTCCAATCTTCGTTGAATGACCGTAGATAGTCAGAAGTCAGTCCTTGGTCATGAATTAATACACCCATCTCTCTGTTTCGTAACGCTGCATTTGAACCCCAATTCATACTCCCGACAAGGACGCTCTCCCCATCGATTATTGCGCCCTTATTGTGCAGTTTAGTAATCGATTCAGAATATGCCATTAATCGAGCTGTGGTATCCAAGCCCTCTGTTGCGTTCCAATTTGTATTGAACAGGTTAACAGCGTCTCTAATTTCATCATCACTGTCCGCATAAAATCCATTCAATAGTAAGCGGACTTGTACTCCTCTTTGGGCCGCTTGATAAATTGCTTCAATGATTGGGTTATCACCGAATCCCCAATACCAATCTAAGTCTAAGTATTGCAATGAGAGTTCAATAGTTGAATCCGCGGCATCAATCATTTCGATAATTCCACTGACACAATCGTCAGGGCATGTCATCAATTGCATTTCCAAAGGACCAGAATATGATTGGGAAGTGATTGCTTGTGGAGATGCACCACTGCTTTCGCCAATTACCCAATCTAAGGTTGGGGCATGATTCGATGAGTGTGGTGATATGTGTAGGTGATTGTCATTTTCGTCCCAAGAAAGACGAGACATAACTAGGTCAGCGAATGAAATTGAATTGACAATAACCGACCACTCTCTATTCCCTATTCCATCTGGTGGTAAGCTTGTATCCTTCCAGTTCCCTGATGAAATCCATACACTTTCCATATCCCTAACTGCAACTTTGCTGTGAATGTAAGTATAGGGGGAACTAATCAAACTTGGATCCTCCATCCAAAGAACAGTTGCTCCGGCATCATGGAGAGTTTGTGCATGACCTCTTTGGTTATTTTTTGTACTACTTCCATCAAGTATACCTTCTTCAAGTAGAATTGTGACAGAAACACCTCGATTTATTGCTTCCAGTAATGCAGTAGTGAGGTCTGGGCTCATAAATTGATAGACATGTAGATGAATCGATGTTTCTGCATCCTCAATCCAGTGAATTAAGTCATTGAATGATGTATCAGGACCAATAGAAGATGAGACTGTAGAGGATTCTTCTAGCGTGATTTTTCCTCCATCACAGAATGTTGAGGCACCAATTCTAATCCACCTGTGCTCCCAATCCTCGCCCATGTCTGTGTCAGGATTATCTCCACAGCCAGTGCCTCGCATCAAAATCAATCCAGGCGTCCCATCTCCAGGTACTGAAATCGCTGCACCATTCCATCCTTCGATATCAGCATCTCCTCCTCCATAAACAACTGCGTCAACAACAGTTCCATCAGGAGACTTTAGTTGAAGGGCGCTTCCAGAATCAACAAGCCAAGGCATATTGTTCATGACAACATTTCCATCCATTGCAATAATTCCACCATCTGACAATAGATTGTTCGGATTTTCAGTCAATACAACTGTGCCTCCTGCTGGTATAACCAATTCGTTGAAGGTTGAAATCCAAGGGGTTGTCGACCTTATTCTCTCAATTGTCCAACCTGTAAGGCTGATTTCTTCATCACCGGTATTAGTCAATTCAAACCAATCATTATCTCTGTTCGGAACCTCACCCGGCATAATTCTGGTAAATTTCACATCATACTCGTTGTCCCAATCAGATGGCTCAGCAGGAGGTTGCCAATGCCATAGCATGTTATTATCGTGTTTTCCAGTATCTTCGGCAATCAACAGACTACCATCGTTGAGTACAGCGAGATTATCGGGGCCGGCAATTCTGTTTACATCACAACGACCTGAAGAATAACTTCCACCTGCTTCTACAGGTTCAATTCTAGAGACATCCCATTGTTCATCAACTGGCAAACTGTAGATTATGCCACAGCGATTTTCCGAGAGTTGGATATCCCCCGAAGAATCGGTCATGTCATATCTGATATCTGACATAGCAAGATAGACGTATTCAGGAGAGTTTTCATTGAATACTACGCCCTCCATCTTATTCCATTCATCGGTTGCTCCCAATGCGGCCGCTGCCTTCCTCGATTCTAGGAAGGCCACTCGATTATCAGCGGCAAAGCCAATATTTCCATCGCCATCAAGGTCATCGTCAAGCCTATGCTCTGCCCAATCATTGATTTCTTGATCAGAGATGTACGAATTCTGTCCATTGACAAAGTTCGAAGTATCTATTCCATCATATTGGTCAATCCAATTTGTGATTTGAGCAGAATTTGAGTGCCCTAATTCGACCCATGTGACATCAAATCCAGTGGTAGCGGGATTAGTTCCTGAGTCTTGGTTTACCTTTGCAGCGTAAAGGGTCCCGGAATGCAAATCTCCTACAGAATCTGCGATAAATTTGAACAATACAGTGCCGTATTCATCATCTGACAAATACACGGTTTTCCTATCTGGCATTACCTGGGCATTCTCATGAGAAAATCTTCCAAGAGGATACAATCTTTCAAACTGAGGATTTTCAGTGTCAGCATCTTCAAGTTCAATTATCCAACCGTAATCATATGGATTTGGATAATATCCAAGATAGTCTGCCAACTCTAATTGGTCTTGGTGGTAATTGTAGTTTGGATTATTCCAATCAATCGTATCATCAAAATATAGTTCTTCAGATAGTAGTGGAGTTCCCCAAGGACTCAATGAACCAAAGCAAAGCACCCAGCCACCATTTATTCCGCTTAGGTCAAGCATTTTTCCACCAATAGTGTTCCATTCACCAGACATATCGTTCCATTCGATATGTAGTTGGCTAACTCCAGCAGGGCGGCTTTCCCAAGTAGAGTAAAGGTAGCCCTCAGTGCCTTGAGGATTCGTTGGTACAAAGACATTGAAATCAGGCTTCTCACTAGTGAACAATAATGCTTCATCATCAGCAGCATAAATTCCACCAGCAACTTCTCCACTGCTGAGAGAGTCGCCTGATTGTAACAAGACTTGGTATGTACCTACTGATGTTCTAATTCCATGCCAAATTTCTGATTGACTGATTGTCGATGGAAGTTCGGGAATAGTCTCTGGTAAATCATTCCAATCAAACCCATTTACTACCCCAATTGTCGCTTTGTAGGGGTCATCAGGGTGCATTGCACTGACGAATAAATTACCGATTGAATTCACATGTAATCCAGTAACTTCAGCACCATCTGGAACCATCATTATTCGAGTTAAGTCGCTAGGAGTTGGAGGTTCAGGGTCGCTAACAGGCTCTCCGCCAGAGTTCTCAGTTCCTGGTGTCGGCTGATCTGAGTCGACCCAATCTCCATCACTTCCCGAAGGTATCTTTGAGACTCCATTGGCTGCTTGCCCTGTTGTGATTTCGTGGACTACGGTACCTTGAGGATCTTTGAGAAATACTGTTTCTCCGCCATTGTTCAAACGAAGAGTGCCGATTTCATTTTCTGCGATAACAGCGTATGATCCTGGATCTAATTGGTAGGGTGTGGCTAAATTCCCAAAGCCAACCCAACTGCTTTGGTTTATTGGGTGGGTCCAACCACCAATATCGACAATTGTCCACCCCTCTAGATTTACAGAGCTGGAACCTGTATTCAGAAGTTCAACCCATTCGCCTTGTGGAAAGATTCCTTGGTCGGATCCATCTGCATTGGGCATTAGTTCGTTGATACAAATAATGCATGAGGAATTTTTCACGGTCTCCCCATATTCATTAGATGAATCTACTTTCAGAATCGGAGATGGACTAAGCATACTTACTGTCAATACAGCAATAATTGCCACTGCGAGCCTTGCTGAATCTCTTTCCATCGACCTTACGTCTAGAGTCTAACGATTGAACCCTTCGCGCAAGCGCGCACGCGGCTGGCTTCGCCAGCCGATGTTTTGTAAGAGTCTCAATCTTCATCTTTCGATGCTGCCATTGGTCCTATGCCGGCCAACCCGATAGCTCCAACAGCCATCATAGCGATGCTCGCAACATATAACACAGCAGTTACACGGTCAATTGTAGCAGTGCCTTCTAATTCACAGTCCCCACTTCCACCGAAATCAGTCCAGTACATAGGTTCCATATTGTCCAAAACACTACACTTGAAGGTTTTAGCATCATCATCCGCAATTTCTGAGAAGGTGTGAATTTCAAATACCGGATGTGTGTCTACATCCATCTCTGGATTCAGCATCCCAGGACCTCTTAGGTCTAGGTGGAACATTGAGACGGATTTACCGTACATCGCTACTTGGGTGACTGGCTCTACCTTGATGTCCACGCTTGAACCAAAGTATACTGGTAATGCTCCCGGAAGTACATCAACAAAGGATGCAGAGCCAATTAACTTGGCTTGTATCTGGTTTTGTGAAGGGTCTAGGTTTACAGTGTGTGCTCTCATTTCAATACCCTTGTATGTTTCCATTTCTCCAGGAACTGATTCAGCCATTGCGTATCCCACAAGGTTGACCTTGAACGAATTTTCACTGTCTGCGACCCCACCCACAGCGCCAGCAACTACAGTGTTGTTGTTACCTACATGTGCGGATAATAATCCAAGTGTGGAAGTCTCTCTGTGCGGTGCCCTCCAAGGTAGGTGCTCAGTGAATCCATACAATTCGCCTTCTTCACATGGGTACATTCCGCTTGAATCAACATCTGCCATTGTTCCATCAGAATTCAGCTTGAAATCACAAAGTCCGTCTCCGTCAGAATTTATGTAGCCCTGGCGTAATCTCTGTCCCATATCGTCACCTTCTGTACTTGCGACATATACATCATAATCTCCAGTAGTAACACTATCAGAGCCAAAGTATGTTTCGTTTGTTTCGAGGCTTACCCAACCCAGAGCCATATTGTCAGGTTGTTCGTATACAACATCGGCTACGATAATATCTCTCCAGCCAAACAACCAATTATCGATTGGCTGGGTGATGTAAGCGGAACCGCCGTATTGGAAGCCCAATAATGCCCCAATAACTTGGTCGAACATGAAATCCGCAACCCAACTTCTAACAGCGGCTGCATCTGCTTCAGAGATATCATACAACCCAGCAACATAAGCGTCGTTCCAATCGGTTGTTGCACCGCCTTCTTCTGCAGGGAGAGTACTTCCTGATAGTTCACCATACATGAAAATGCTAGCAAAGTCGGAAGTTAATGCATAAGGTGAGGTATAGAGAATTTCAGTTACTTTGGCGACATCCATGTTGACTGCACCTTCAAAATCTCCTCGATTAAGTCCAATTGGTATGTATCCTCCAGCAATTGGCTCCTCGCCCCCAAAGGAAAGTTGCCACCAATCATCAGCATTGATCGTACCTTGGCCACCTGCGAGAATCATCTCAAATTCAGTTGGCGTTCCAATCATTCCAATCCATTCACCCGCATAATCCGATAATCCAAGTAGTTGAGTCAGTCCAATTCCATATGTTGTCATAGTTCCGAAAAGATCTCCATCGGCACCGAGTAAGAATAATGCAACCCCATTTAATGGGATTCCACTGTAGTCGGATATAGATAGAAGTCCGTTTGGAATTTCGGCATCGGGCGTTCCAAAAATTACACCATTCAATACATCCGAATCTGGAATGTCAACTCCACTTACCTCATCCAATCTCTCTCTCAAGTCTGTCGCTTCGGAGAGGTCGGCCCCTCCTCCGCGTGCAAGGAAGGACCCTCCTGCTAGAGAGTAAACCGCCAAATCAATTGCATTCATTTGTTCGCCAGAATCTGCGTATCCATATAATGCGGCTCTAGTTTGAGTAGTTACTCCACCATCCGGGGCTCCCATGCCTGCAACAAGCATAGGGCCAATGTCACATGTAAGGGCAATACAAATTCCCGTCGATGGGTCGACTGCATCAGTCATTATTCCATCTGTGTATGCTGAGAAATCAGGCATGCCGTCGCTGCTTCCACCATTGCCTTGCATGTATGCGCCCGCTAATGTTGCAGCAGCTCCGTTAGCTGCAACCAATCCTGAAATGTCTTCTGAGGCCCAGATTGAAGGTGCTCGGTTTTGCAAATCGTTGGCTATCATGCTGTTAGCGAATCCAGCCTTAGCAAACACTTCTCCATAGAGTATACCTGTTGAAATTCCAGCGATTCTTTGAGTGTTCCATAGAATGTTAACTTGAGTGATTTCAGTCGAACCAGGGACAGAATTGTGTGAATCTCCATTGTCATCTATCCAGGTACAATTCTCACACCACTCAAAACTGTCATATTCCGAGTAAGTAATTTCCCCAGCATCATAATCAAAATCTAGAATCTCTCTAGTCGTAGTAACTTCGTAGATGAATGGCCCCATCTTGGTAAATTCATGCTCTTCACCCGCATCAACACCTTCTGGGTTATCCAGAGAGTATGCAAAGTACACTCTCTCTGAAGTCGAGACTAACCATTCGTCATCATAATCCGCAGTGTAGTCTTTGCTTCCATTATCGTCATATCCGTCATAGCCATCAGCCACTGCATCTGCCACACCTGCTTCTACTTGCCCTGCTACAAAGGGCGCTAATGCTAGGAAATTAATCCCAATTAGCACAAGTCCAGTCACTAATAGTACGCTTGCCTTTTGTTGGTTGTCCATGGTATCACTCTAACCCCTCTCGCGTACCGAAGGGAAATAAGCGATTCGTATCCAGCGTTACCTAGTGTAGTTGAGTACACCGACTTAATTCCAATGACGTATTTGACTCAAGCAAAGCCGAATGCATCTAATTCCCTTGCGAAGGTGTACATCATAATTGGGACTAGAATTACACCCATTCCATGCGATCTTCTGATACCGATTCTTGGTGCCATGAGGCCAATCATTGTTCCAATTACCAAAGTTCCAACACCAATCCAATCTGTAGAGATATAAACAAGAATTGTAATGAAAGCACTAACAGAAATTACCAGGTTTCTTAGAGGTACTAATTCATGCATTTTCAACATACCTTTCCCGACCTCAATCATCACAGGAACAGCAAATAATCCTGATGCTACAGTAATAGCGAGCAGTCTAACGAAATCGGCAGGCGGCTCAATAGCATTCCAGATATCGATTGGATACATCATGTTCAATGCTAGCGCGGCTCCAGATCGAGGTCTTCCTACCATGTACAGGAAACCTAGAACCATGACTGTAACAGCGGTGTTGACAGACGAAAGAATTGCAATAATCTCAAGATCTCTCTGTTGATTATTATTTACCAAATCCAAATCTGGAGTGGCGCCCGCTTCTGAGAGGGCTTCTTGGAATAACAAGCGGTCCTCATCTGCAAGGTCTTCCATGCCCTCGAATACCATCATCTGGGGCATCTGTTCAAATCCAGGTTGAGTCCCATGTTCGAAATCTGCTGGAATGTAATTGGGGTCGGTCAGTCTGCCCCAGAAGTTCCGTGCACTCATTACTACCACAGTCGCCTGAGCAGCTGTCATTCCAGGAAGAATTGCCATGACGGACGAAACCACTGCTGAGAGGAATGTTGGGACTGCAAGAGGCTTAGGGTCTGGCATTTCCCAATTTTGTTCTTGTGGTGGAATTTCGCTTGTTGTAACGTAGATATCAATTAGGTTTGCAATACCAAATAATCCGGCTAAACTTGGGAATAGCAATGAAGCGGAAGGGATTCCGACTGGCGATCTTGCAGGTAATTCGAAAACCGCCCATCCATAGAATCCAGTAAGTAGAAAATATGCTGTTGCAACAAGTATTCCAGCAGCCCTAGAACTTTCTCCAAGTCGGAAGTCAATAGTATCGTACCTTCTTCGGATACTTAGTCGACCCATTGGTATTGTGAATTCTATTGGCTTTTTCAACGGCCATTTTAGCTTCTGAGTAATTTTTTGTGACCAAACCGGCCATGGTAATCGAGTTGTTTCAGTCAAAATTAGGAATATGGAGATAAATAATAGAATCCATGGTAATTGTTCACGGCTGGCTTCATACAATCCCAATCCAGGATTTTCTCCAAAAAGTAAGCGCGCTACAATTAGCAGAGGAATTGACATTAGCATACCCATTTGCGAGCCGCGAGCGGAATATGCAACACCTTGAGCGGCTTGGCCAGAAATCAACATCCTGTGGCCTGGAAGCAAGGCTAGTGCCATATTGTCATCAGGTGCTCCTACCAATGCACTTGGAATGTAGTTGAGGAATGTGTGAACAGTTCCACAGGCAACAATAATTCCTGCTACTGCATCTAAGGGGATACCAATTCCGACAGCAACAGGTGATAGTGACAATGCAATCAGAGCTACATTGTTTACGTGGAAACCAGGAATTAATCCAGTCAAACAACCAAGGAATATTCCAAAAATAAATGACCCAATTAACCAACCAAAATCGATTAACCACGGGTCCATTTCAACACCTCATCTGATATCTATACAGAATTGCATTGTATTCCCAACAGAATCTTCTGTTGTTGATAATCTTCCAGTCCAATCAAGAGGTCCTTGTCCCTCAGTTTGGCTTGCCTCGGTTCCGTCTCCAAGTAAACAGACCCTTTCTTCAGATCCTGATCTCTGAATCCATTGGTTGCCATCCTCGTCGATAATTGCCTCTCCATTAATTATGACCAACTTTCCAATGTCCCATTTCCAAGAGTTGTAGCCGTCCCCCCAGTTCAGAGTGTTTGGTAATGGTGGCTGACCTAGAGTCCAAGAACGGGCTTCAAGAATGACTCGCCCTTCGCTTTCTGACCAAATTATTGTTGCATTGAATCGTATTGATTGACCGCCTTCAATATATTCGGCATGCTCACCGATTAGGTGAATTCTTAGTTTGGTTTGACGAGCGAAGTAATCTGGCCCGTCTCCAACATATCCCTTGTCATAATCTGGAGAGATTGGGTCAGTAATCCATCCTTCAAATGTGTGATTTTGATTCAGGAAATCAAATGGATTCTCTGCTACATCCAACAAGGGAGTCACATCATCTCCGAAATTACCTGCGTTATTTTCCGCCGTATATCCGTCCGCTCTAAGACAGATCGTTGCCTCATCAGCTGACCAGACCAAACGGCCGAACCATTTTCTTTCGGCACCCTCCAATCCTGCATCTACATCTTCTTGGGATGGCAGTAAACAGAGCCGGTCAGTCGGAGAGTCTCCGATTAGCCACCAGATGCCGGATGATTGGGTTGCAGTTCCTTCAATTGATACATTCTTTCCGATTTCATAGGTAAGTGTGTAGGGTTCTAATTCCCAAGATAAGTCAACAACTGATCCTTCGTTTAGTACTTCAATTGCGGTCGCTTGTACCAGTAATCTCCAGCGAAGAGAACGCTGATCGTATTGCAACCAACCAGAAATTTCCACATGACTTCCTGCTTCTATCCAATCGATTACTCTTCCTTCAACTTGCATGTACAACAAATGATCAGCATTTCCATAAGAGGGGTTATCCATTAGGCTCAGTGAATGATATGTCACATCAGGTTCGAGAGATTCAGACAAATATCCATCCACCTTCACCGACATATTAGCAAAAGTCTGAGGATTCATTGCAACCTCGACCAATTGCATGGCAGTATATTCTACTGAGTCGCAATCAGAATCAGCACATTCGATTGCGCCATAACCATTAGATGACAACCAAATTCGACCATTCCATTCAGTAACTTCACCTTCGACAGTGATTATGGTTCCAATCGGCGGGATTTCGTTATCTCGATCTACAAACCAGCGAACCTCCACTACCGAGTGGCCATCTACTTCTCGGACTTGCAAATCTATTCTATCCGCTTGTTCCCCATAGGGATCTACTACGAAACTGGTTAGAACTCCCTTAACCTTGACAGATTCCCTAGGATATTCATGAATCTCGTCGATTTCAATCAAATCGGGCTCTCGAATTACTGCATAGAAATTCATTGCTGATACTAGCAAAAGAGATGTGAAGAACATCACCCAGAGTTTCGCCATGGGCTGCCGACGGGTTTCTAATGCTTGAATATTCAGTGTTTGCAAACTGAGATATCTACCAAAAATTCGGGTTAATTTTGAAATTTTTTGAATTCGTTTTTTCTTCTCGAAGGAGAATAAGGTTCAATGCGCTGATAGTGCCGAGATACAAGCAGGACCTGTAGCTCAGTTGGTTAGAGCGCTCGGCTCATAACCGAGTGGCCATCGGTTCAAATCCGGTCAGGTCCACCAAATTTTCCCAGTTTTTACTGACTAGTTCTATTTTAGATGTCTCAAAAAAGTTGGTTCATTACGTGAGACAACAAGCGAACCGAAATTGGAAGTCAGCGAAGCCGACGGTGCTAACCCCTAAATACAGTATAAGTTGGGGCAAGTATGATGAGCACTGCAAGTAAGGTTCGACCTGCCCTAATGATACTGCTAGTGTACTTCCTGAGCACATGGGCTGCGGCAGCACCCGTTCAGGCTCAAGGAGCAGTTCCTGACATTACCTTGACATGCGACCAACCACAACCAATCGATGTCTATCCTGGTGCAACCCGGTCGAGCATCATCAATTGCCGAATTGAGAACCCAACCGTCCATCAAGAAAAGGTAAGAATTCAGATTCAAGCGGGTGTACTCGCCTTCTCTGGCCCGGCTACTATGTCAATTGGAGGTGGCTCTGAGGTGTCCTTCCAAGTTCTAGTCAGGGCCGAACTACGAGCACCAGAAGGTCAACACCAGGTAACCGTCAGTGCCGAAGTTACAATGGCCAACGGAGTCCCGGTTACCAGTGAACCATCAGCTGCTAACGTCATGGCAATCATCCGTCAGTTTAGCCGTCTTCGAGTAGCGTCAGAAGTTGCTTTCCTGCAATTGCGGCCTAAGGTGGATTACAACCTAGTATTCGACGTATACAACGATGGCAATGCCTTAGACAGATTCAATATTCAAATCGAAAACTACGATCAACTAAATGATGACGGGTTCCAACTGAGTATCCCTCTGGTCAGTGTTGAAATTGAATCCATGGCGCCTCCAGAGAAGATTAGAGTACAAATGAGAACTCCAAAGAACCAAGGTTGGACGGATACGTATTTCTCGTTGCAATTCAAAGCGACGTCAGAATACTCCGTAAGAACAGAAGGTATACCCAATTACCAAATTCAAACAATGACAGTCTACATTAGAGGTGTATATCTTCCAGGCTTCGAGTTAATTGGTACAATGATGATTACAGCCTTAGCAGCCGCCGCATTTGCAGGTAGATCTTCTAGGATAACCAGTGATGAGGAATCTGATGAATTAGAACCTCTAGACGCACGTTTGTTCTAATCCCGTAGAAACTACACTCTGCCACCTATGGTGGCATTGGGTTGATAACCGACACTGGGGACGCCTCGCTCAACTGAGAGGTTAGTGGCATGAGTGATGGCGGATTACTTCAGAAGGCTATGGACGTTCAACAACCAGCAGATGAGATAGTCGCTGTAGCGGCTCCAGAAGTCGGAAAAAAGACATTAATCCCTAATTCACTGTATATTGGAATTGTACTAGCAGTTGTTTCAATTATATCGATGTGGCTATACTCCTTGCCCTCAATACAGAGTGATTACGCTTTGGCGATTGTAGTGCCAATTGTGTTAGCGGGAGCAGGTTGGTTCCTAATTTGGGATGGAGTAAATAGAAAATTCACCGAAGTTATTTCTGTGACAATCTTGCTTCTACTTGCTTCACCATTCATATCCAGTAGTATCTTTTCTAGCTCACTTACGATAACGGACAGCGATTTATCATCTGACGCTGAAACAATAACCCTCACGATCAGGGAATCGGGTGGATTCTTCGGCGGATCTTCAGGTGATGCTGATGTGTCGATAACCTACGGTGGAGAGAAAGTATGGGAATCGGTTATGCCTTTGTCAATAAACCTCAATGATGCCAACGGAAAATATGGCAGATTGGTTCTTCCAATAGAGGATTTCTACTCAGGTAATGCGGCTGATGATTCTCGCTACGTCGTGACGGTTGACTCAGGTAGTTCTTCGGACTCATTCATATTGAATTCTGGTCACTTGGCAAGAACTGTTGACACAACACAAAATCTCGCAGTTGGCGCAATGGGTCAAGGGAATGATTGCTCAGGAAATAAAGACAGTTGTGTTATCGGTGTAGGCCTGAAAGCATGGGTCGGATTACAAACTAACGTAGGAAATCCTCCCGCGCCTTTACCTCACGCTAATTTCGAACTTACTGCAACCCTATCGAAGGATGGGGTGACTGCTATTTCTTACCCTACCGTGACAGTAATCAACGGTGATGCCACATGGAATTCAATGAATGGAGAATACGGTTCTGGTTCGGCAGTCGTGGGGGATTTCGGTTCAGAGATAGTTCTCGATGGCTCCGTAGAAGATATCGCAATTAACATGCAATTCATACCGAGAGATGATTGGGAAGAGTCTGATTTCGGCTGTTACGAGTTTACCGTATCCTCAACTCAAGGGCCACCGTGGGGAGATCAGACAGCCCATGTGTCTACCACATATTACGAACTTGCAGAATTCGGTGGGGGAGACGACACCCCGGATACAGACGAGTCTTGGACTCAAGTATCAAGTTGCTAGTACAATTCTTCCTCATCGTCTTCAGATGATTTTGTCATCTTAAAGAAGAATGCACCCATCCCTAATACCGCAATTACAAATGCGACAGCAACAGGTAAAATTGAACCTTCTTGATCATCTTCTGCATCAACCCAAGTAATTTGCTCGCTTGAAGCGGTACCACCACCAAATGCATTTTCGTCTACCAATTGAGTAGGTGTAAGAATCTCACATGTCAAGCTTGCATTGTCCACATCGCTATTCATCCATGTAAATTGAATAATTACTTCCTCTCCTGCCTCCACTAAACCACCTGGGTAACTGGTCGTTTGTGCAGCATATCCAGTTTCAGTAACATCGCAAGTGAAGTACACAATTGCTGGAGCAGTACCGCGATTGGCTATTGTAGCCATCATTCCAACCCCGCTACTTCCTCTCGAAACGATATCAGTTGGTTCTTGGTAATCAACGGAAACAAATTCAATTTGTGGTGTATTTCCATCGATAACAATTACTTCATCCCACGTTAATGGAATTATGCCACCGCCATAATCATCCAGTGATTCGTCCATGTTCCAGCCCGTTCGATATTCTAGGATTTCTATACTTGCAGATTCAGTCCAAATACTCCCATCAGCCCAACCTATTTCGACAGTTCGAGAATCACCTGAATCGATAAGACCCACTCCATTTTCATCACTGAAATATGTGGACGACGTTATCTCGTATTGTCCGAAGTTCAGTATTCTGAATAAGACTCCTGCAGCATTAAAGTGCACTTCTTGTGAATCCATTATTTTCTCCCATCGGTCCGTGTGGCCACCGCTTCCAACGACGTCGTCTCCCCAATGTAGCCGAGAATTAGCATGTGCACGTACATCATGGTCATCTTTACTCATTGAGAATGTGGTCTCACCGCTTAGGATTAGTTCGGCATCCTTGTTGGAAAATATAGGGCCTGTTCTGTCTACAGTGGTTGAATGCAAGGTCATAATTCCATCAACGATAACCATACACCCTAGGATTGACGCCTCATCAAAATCAGCATTTCCAGCGATATTTAGCACACAAGTTTCGCTGTCTTGATCTAAGCCCATCATATTGCGATGATGTAAATCGATAGCATTGTAGGTTGTTGATGATCCAATTTCTGGAGTCATGGTAACTGTGGCCAAGTGAACAGATTGGTGCCCATAACCAACTAAACCTACCCAAACATCCTCTGTATTAGAATCGAATGAAAGGGTAAACTCACTGCCATTCAAATCGATAGGGTCTTGACCCTCAATTATTGCTTGGCCGCCGTAAAATGTACTGGTTTCCCCCGAGTAAAATGTAGCTTCGAATGCCCCATCGTAATTTGAACCTGGAATCAATACAGAGGAACGATTGTCTTCATCCCAGTAACCGTAACCCGCCAATGCAGTTGGTGGATTATTGTCTTGGATATGTGAGTTTTGTAAATTGAGAATACCTCCCGATTCTACCATGATGTTAACTCCGTCATTAATGTCTAAAGTGAGGTCGTTAAGGGTTAATTCACCTCCTTCAACGATTCGTAAATCGACCTCCAGAGAGCGATCTTCAATCCATTCAACCCTTGAATCAATAACAATTTCAGATGGTTGAGCTACGACGCTGAGGGGGGTTGTAACCGCTAAAGAGGTTAGAAAAAACATCGCCAATAGCACAGTCTTAGATTTTGTCATGACTTACCCGTGTAATAAGTAATCAATGAAGGAATCGGCGCCACGTGTAGGAAACCGAGAGTTCTTTTCACAGGAGTGTCTGCCAAGAACCATGTCTGGCTTGGCCGAGGTTGCTTTCTCTAATGCCAATGCTGGAGACTTTGTGGTTAATGTAGTAGCCGTTCTAATCCTTTACGGTCCAGCATATTTAGCGAATACTGGAGCAATGTTGTTTGGTAAATGGATTCCAGATAAAATTGGCTTTGAAAACCACAAAATCGACGGAGGAAGGTTACATTCAGATGGAAACAGGCTGCTAGGTGATGGTAAGTCTTGGGAAGGGCTAATTGGAGGTGGTTTATTTTCGGGATTTTTGATGTTAATTTCACATAATGTTTGGAATGGCAATACCCCTCCGTCAAGTACCCCATTTATCGATCCATTGCTATTTTCTGAACCTTCAGATTGGTTTTGGATAGGCAATGAGTGGGGAGCTGCATTTGTACTTGGATTCACTCTAGGTTTAGCTTGTATGTTGGGTGATATGGCAGGTTCTTTCGTAAAACGCAGACAGGGTTTGAAAAGGGAAGGTGATGTTAGTTCAAAAGCCCCAATTTTAGACACTCTTCCTTTTGCGATTTTTATATTCCTAGCTGCTGCAATTTTATTCAGAGACCAAGTAATTATGCATTCAGATTTGGCTCAACCAATTGTCGCAATCATCATTTTGACACCAATAATTCACCGTTCCTTCAACATTTTAGGATACAGGCTAGGATTAAAGTCCGTTCCATATTGATGATTCTCTTTCGAATTTCAAGAGATTTACGTTTGCAATGCATTAATTTGTTAGTCGATTGCGATTCAGTCATGCCCGGATTGAAGGTGCTAATTGTTGGAAGTGGAGGGAGAGAGCATGCTCTAGCAATCGGTCTCTCTAACAGCCCCTCAGTAGAGTCGATTCACACATGTCCCGGTAATGCGGGAACTGCTATGTTGGGGGTCAATCATGCAGTTCCAGCCAGCGATGTAAATGCAGTGGTCGAACTCGCAATTGAACTATCGGTGGACCTTGTAGTGGTAGGGCCTGAAGCTCCACTAGTTTCGGGAATTTCAGATTCTTTGAGGGAGAAAGGAATACCAAGTTTTGGGCCTCACTCCGAGGGAGCTGAATTAGAAGGTTCTAAACTTCATGCAAAACAGATGATGGAACAATTAAGAATACCAACAGCAGGTGTACAAATTTTGAAGCCCAATTCAGATATCGATGCTGCTCTTTCACGATATTCACCACCCTGGGTAATCAAGCGAGATGTATTGGCTGCTGGAAAAGGTGTGGTAGTAACAAGTAATTTTCAGGAAGCTAACGCCTTCATTCAAGAATCAATTACAACTGATGGTTTCGTCCTCTTAGAGGAATTCCTTACAGGGGAGGAAGCGTCCATGTTGGTAATCATGGATGAATCAGGATATATCTCCCTTCCAGCAAGCCAAGACCACAAAAGAGTAGGTGAAGGTGATACGGGACCAAATACTGGTGGAATGGGTGCGTATGCCCCGGCTCCAGTAGTAACCGATTCAGTCAAGCAACGGGTGATCCAGGAAATAGTCAATCCAATGCATCATCATTTACGTAACCAACCAATTCCCTATCGTGGGGTTCTTTATGTTGGTCTGATGATTAACGATGAAGGCGCTCCAAGCGTTGTTGAATACAATGTAAGGTTCGGTGATCCGGAGACTCAAGTAACGATTCCACTGATAGAAAGTGACCTTGGAGAAATGCTCCTAGCGGCTGCTGAAGGTAGGATTGCTGATTATCAACCAACTTTTTCAAACAAGTCCGCAGTAACTGTAGTTTTAGCCTCAGAAGGGTATCCCGGGCCCTCAAAAACCGGAAGAGAAATTACTGGTGAAAATACTAGAATCGAAGAAGGAGAAATAGTCGCATTTGTACACCAAGCAGGTACGAGTAGAAACGATGAAGGAAAACTAGTCTCCAGCGGCGGTAGGGTCCTCTCTGCAACGGCCGTAGCATCAGAACTTCCGAGCGCAGTGGACGCTGCTTACGCCATCATTGAAGAAATCAATTTGCAGGGTTCACATTATCGCGGCGATATTGCCTATCGAGCGCTTTGAGTATTTTTTTGGAAACTTTGCCACGCTACTACGTAGCGGAAATGCCGAGAATGGTTATAACAGGAGTTTGGGTCGCCGCGACGCTGAGCCTTTAGGCTGCAAATAGACGGTGATGAAATAATGTCTTATGAAAACGGGAAAACGAGGAACGTCGGCCAGTACAATGGACTGGTTTCGGCGCCAGCGGTGTTAGCAGGATTACTACTGTTATTCTTCGCTGCGACCTTCCTCTCTGATGATGTGATGATTGACACAGGAAAGTTGGTTGTCCTTCCCGTCGCAGCCGCACTAGCGGCTGTTATGGGAAGGTTTTGGGTATCTGCCCTTCCTGAAGATTCAGCGATAAACCGTAACTCGCTGTTCGTACTACTCTTTGCTGTTGTACCGATATTGCTTGAATTCCTCGGATTTATTGACGCCATACTCGCAACTACTTTCGCTGTCATGGCAGTGTCAACACTATTTCTTGTAAAATCAAATAGAAATGAGGAAGCTACCATCTTGTTCACTATGGTCGCAGGATTCCATGTTTCTGTGGCTTACGCTGCCTCCATGCCAGAATTAGCACTTGCAGAAGGCGATAGCCTACAGAATCTGCTGATTGATGTCCAAAGGGCAGGTATAGCAGCGAATTTCTTTTCATTCTACGCTGCATCATTGATGCTTGGGACAATTTTTGCTATATTGTTTAGAGGGGTTTTGTATGATGGTGGTAATGGTTCATTGTTCGATAGGCTACCACAGAAGATAGATTATTCAGAGCACCGAGATATACTTGTCACGGCATTAGTGCTGTTAATTGTCAATCTGATTCCTCTATTTTCGCTGGCAGGTGTCTCTGATGCCGCTACTTTTGAGGAACATCACTTCCTCGGCGGAGTCTGGGCTCTTGTAACCTCAGTAGTGGTGATGTTTGTAGCCTTCTGCCGCGCAGAGAGATGGCATGTGCTTGGAGCAGTAGTTGCGGTAAATTGGCTAATCTACACACTCTCCCACATGGTTGAGATTGGAGTTAACCTCCCTGAACAACTAGAATTCCTTGCTGGCAATGACTTTGGCGGTGCTTTCTCGTGGTTGTTTATCACATTCTGGTCGAATGTGCTTGCAATTTGGCTTGCATCTAGTGGAAAATTCGGTGATATTGCGCCTCGGCGTGAACCAAGCCAGTTCCGCTTGTGGTGGAAAGATAATTCCTACTCTATCCTAATCGGTACCGCAGTAATCGTCGGTCTATTGGTCAGAACAGGCTGGAATGTTCTTCCAGCAATGAATGCGAATATAACAGGCCTTTGGGATATGACTGGAGGCTCGGATCCATGGTACATGAAGAGGGTTGTCGACTACATTGTTGCTGAACATGCCCACTTTATCTTCGATGCTGATCGCGCCTATCCAAGAGGAGGCATCAATCCTCGTCCTCCTCTATTTTCCTGGTGTCTAGCACTAGGTGGAATGGCTCTAGGATGGCTCACCGGAATTTCATCTGACGAAGTGGTATGGTGGTCTGTTGCAGGTTTACCTGCTATCTTTGGAGCATTGATTGTACTACCTGTTGCGGGAATAGCAAACAGACTTCACAGCAGACAAGCCGGAATATTCGCTGCTTGGCTTATGGCCTTGATGCCCGGACACATTAGCCACTCCACATTTGGTCTAGCAGACCACGATTCGTTCGCACTTCTATTCTTAACCCTAGCAATCTACTTCTGGGTTAGAGCATTAGGTGAAATAGGCAGTGAGCGGGTATTCCGCAACCCTAGTTCCAATCCATTGTACTTGGTTGCAGGTATTCGTGAGATGTGGAATCGTAATCCAATCATGATGGCTTACGCAACACTGGCGGGCATTAGCTTCTCCACAGTTGCACTAGGTTGGAAAGGATTCGTATACGGGCCTGGGATTCTCTTCCTTGCATTTGCCTTCCAGATAATCCTCAACATGTTCCGCCGACGTGACAGCCTTCCTCTTACTTCGGCAGCTCTGCAGATGATGCTGACAACTTTCCTAATTCCATTACCGTTCTATATTTGGCCAGGACTAAACCTACTTTTCGCACCAAGTGGATTCCAACCTATGTTCTACATCGTCGGATTTACCATTGCCTTAGGGTGGGTTGCTTCCAGCTTCCGTGACAAACCTTGGTTACTGGTACTAGGCAGTGGTGGAGTGCTATTTGGTGGTATTCTGTCTGGATTATGGATACTCCAAACTGCTGAATATTACGACGGCTGGGATATTTTATTCACTGGTGGATTCTATTTCTCGAAGAACAAGATATTTGGAACAATCGGTGAGGCTCAGGCTCCCAGCAGAGGTGTACTATTCGCTTCCTTTGGACCGATTGTCACCCTAATTGCTCTAGGTTATGCGTTCATCTTACTATGGCGAGGTGCCCGAGAAGAAAAGCAAGGTCTTTCCCTTGCTGGCCTATGGGTAATAATCGCTTCATACATGGCTTGGACAGCTGGTAGATTTATTCTCAACGCAACGCCTGCAATGGCTGTTGTTGGCGCCATTGGAATTGCCGCACTTTGGAATATGGCCGATTTCTCCGGTTTCATCAAAGAATGGCGTCGTGCTGGAATTGGTACACCAAGAGCTCGCTTCCGCTCGGCTAGAACTGCTAGCGTAAAGAAGCCGATGATTCCAGCACTAGTGCTAGTATTCATGCTAGTAGCGACTCAACATGCAACCTACGGTATCGACTCAGGTATCCCACGGGGTGAGACTGCCTCAGGAGATGTTGATCAGGTGATTTACGACATAACTCCGGATGTCCTCAGATTCGATGTCGGAGGTGTATCACTTCTAGACAGTAGTTCCTACAACCCTACCGCTAACTGCGGGAATGGTTGTTGGTACATGGGCACATTTGGTCCAGGATTCAATGGTGGAGGTTGGAATATGGCCTATGAGTGGCTTTCAGAACAAGATTCTGATGAGGACTTTGGCCAAAGGCCAGCATTCGTCTCATGGTGGGATTATGGATTCCAAGCATTGGATTCCGGAGAACACCCTACTGTAGCAGATAACTTCCAGTCTGGTATACCTCATAGTGGTGGAATGCTTCTTTCATCTGGTCAGGAAGATACACTTGCCATGTTTATCGCAACATTGGCACAAGGTGACAGAAAGTATTCAGGAAACGGAGGATTTGGTGATGATTTCTTAGCGGTTATTGGGAACCACCTAACTTCAGCACAAATCGATGAGTTCCAAAAGATTCTATCCCTAGGACCTGGTGATAAGGAAGAGGTAATCGATCGTTCCCTGGTTTTGATCTACCAAAATGTTCAGGAGATACAAGACTCCTCCTTTACAGCTGGAAATCTGAAAATAACTACAGATTTGATGTACGGTACCATCCTCGATGAAAACGGTCTTCCAACTGAACCAATGTGGTATGTGTTCAAAGATGGAAAACAAGTTGGAAACGCCACTACAAATGAAACAGAGGCTAAATCCACATTCAACGAGGCTCGTGGTTCCAGCCAACCATATGATGAACAAACAACTCATTACGAAATCGGTGGTTACAGGTACACTGCAGACTTAATCGATAGCTATGATGACGTTTCAACCGACTTGCATCGATCCAATGCCAAGTTAGGTCTTTCACGTGCCTTCCTAACCACTGCTCTTTCACTAGATGAATTAGTAGCTATGTACCATGATATCTCCTCTCAAGTCGTTTACGAAGTTCAGGATTATGAGGGTAGTTTGGGAGAAACTATTGATAGAAACAACGAAATCCGTTACTTCGCTATAGACGATAGATTGTATCCACTTGGTGGAGCATATTATGCTGATCAAAATTATCACCGTGGTCAAACAACAGGTATTTTCTACGCTCCAACCACTCTTTCTGGTCTTGACCCGAATCATTACATCGAATCGGTTTATGAGACCCAGCGTGGAGACAGGCCAACGGTCTTCATGAGTGCTGAAAGATATGAGCAGGAGTATTTGTCAGATGTTGTCAAGCAACAATCTGGAGCAATGGAAGACACAACAGACATGATTCAACTTGTTGACATACAATATCAGCAAACCGAATCTTTCTTCGAAACCATGGTCGCTAGAATCTACGTTGGATACGGCACCTCTAGTTTGGGATTGACAGTTGATCCATCTCAACCTGGACCAACCTGGGCGATTAGCGGCACTCCTGGTTCGCCACTAGAGAACGCCTTCCCGCTTCCTGGTGCAATGATGAATCACTTCGTCATCGCAAATTGGTACGATGACGGTTCAGATTCACCTGATGAGGATAATAACAGCGTACCTGATATTTTCGATGGTGGATATGCCGCAATCGGTCGAGCCAATTCAAATGTTAAGGTTGTCAAATACTACAGCGGTGCCACTGTAGAGGGTACGGTGGAATTAGATGGAATCGGTCCAGTTCCAAATGCTAGAATCTTAATCGAGAGAGATGCCTTCAGTGGTGAAGAGGTAGCAGACGAAAACGGAACGGTGACTGACCAAGATCTTCGAACTTATTGGGTGCCCATCGGCACTGTTGATGCTGATGAGAATGGCCACTATTCATTCACAGTACCAGCCGGAAAAATAAGAGTTTCAGCCTTCTTTGGCGAACCTGACCTTAGGGCTGCTCGTGACGAATTAACCAGTGGTTCTGGAGGTATGCTGCAAGATGTAGCCACAGAAGTGACAATTGGTGAGAGAAATGTCAACCTAATCACAGGAATACTTGGAAATGTATCTGGTTCTCAGTGGTTATCTGAGACTATAATTAATGTCTCCGGAGAAGATGGCCATTCCAATGGTCAAGCTCTAATTAACGGAGATATCATAGTAGAGCCATCATTCTCTACAGGTCGATTAGTATGGAATGGAGAGGGAGACTTCAACAGTCAAGCAATTACAGATGCTGTTGTTGAATTATCCCCTGCTTGGGATCAGATACAGATGGAACCAATCATGCTGGAGACATCAACAGGAAGTGTAAACGGCCCGGATCTTGCATTCCAAGGAATAGGTCAAGTGACATTTACTGGTGAAGGAGAAGTCATTAGTAACGGTCTGATGACTGTTGATAATTTCGTAGGAACTCATACTCAAACTATTCTCAATGGGCATAGCCTTGCTGGCTCAGGTGAATTTACTGGCCGAGGTATTCTGACCGGAGTAATCGACGGGCAGGATGTTGTCGATGGAGATTGTAACGAAAATGGAACAATGCCAGAGAATTATTCGGTTTGTAACCTATCTGATGGTGACTTCTTGATTGAGGGCGCAGTTAACGCAACAGGTCGTTTTACCTCGAACGGAACCTCCTCATTCTCACAAGAACACAATGGCTCTTCATTAACTGGTTCTGGGGTGTTCACTGTAGATGCCAGTAATGATGGATTAGAATCCTATGGTACTCTAAATGGTACAGGTACTTTCAGTGGCGAGGGTGAATTCAGCGGACCTATGGTTCAAGCCGGAACCTTCCACCTAATCGATGCTATACCAGGAAATTACAACGTTGCAGTAATCTTCAATGATGGTACTAGAATCGAGATTATTGACGGATTCAACATCCCTTACCAAGGGGTGCCTTCACTGAACCAAATTGATGTAGCGGGTGGTTCCATTTCCGGAACCCTAACTGACGAAGATGGAAATACGCTGTCAGGTTCCGTTACAATGCTTCTTTCTGAATCAGAAAATAATTCAATCCTTGGAGAATGCAGCGAAGTACTGTATGCTCCATGTAGTCTAACCGCTGATGAGAATGGGTCATTTGAGTTCGGCCCTATCATACCAGGTGAATACACCTTTACTCTTGATATGGATGAAGACGGATTTAACGAAATTGAATTGACGCATGAATTTGATGCGGAAATGGATTCAACAGTTGATTTCCCAACACCCGTGCCTACTGTATTTGACTTGACTTTCTCCCTAAATCAAATCATTGAGGGAGTACAAACGTCAGTAGCCAATCTTGACAATTTGACACTACTGAAGAGCGATAATTCAGCGCCACCAGTGGTTGCAATATTCGACAACGACAGTGGGAATTACTTGGCGGAATTATCACGAGGTCAGTGGATTCTAAGCCATGACTTGAGTGATTCCGAGCAATTATGGGAACAGATTGACATTCAATCTGACATATCTACCTCCTTTGTGTTCAGAGAATCAATGAATGTAGTTGGGACTGTATATTATGAAACCAATGCAGAAGTCTCTGATTCTCAAATTCAAGCCGAAGTTGTTGATTTCACTCAGGTGATTTTCCATTGGGAGAATTTCACAACAACCGTATCCACTGACGCTAACGGTGTATTCAATGTCGTCCTACCAATTGGCTCCGTAGTTGATGCTGCGGTATTTGGTAATGTATTGAATGTCGTTAATGGGACTCGCTTCACAGTCGAGGAAGGTATGGAAAATATCACAATGGTCGCACGTCCGGGATATGATGTAAGTGGAAATCTGAATCTGAATAGATTAGGAAACTATTATTCTTCGAATCTAGATGGCTGGGAACAGGTCACAGTATTTGCTACAAATGATGCTATTGATGCGGTATGGCATATTGAAGCCACTCAGTTTGGTAGCTTCAACACAATCCTTCCGGCAGGAAACTGGTCATTTACAACAGACTTAGAGTGGCTAAACGCTAGCGAATCAACTCTACTTGTTGATGGTGAAAACGATACGTTAGAAATGTATCTTTACCCTGTAGATTCTTATCTTGAAGTGGATTTCTTCCTGGATAATTCAGGAGATAACAGCGTCGCCAATGGTACGCCTGTTGAATACAAATTCTCCGTGGTACCAGTAGATAACACCGAGGGAATGACAGTAAACATCGAAGCTAATGGAGATGAATGGATTTCAGAAGGATCCGCTAGAGTGCCTCTAGAGGCCGGCTCATACAGGATTAATGTTGAACTTTCAAATGCTCGAGCCGGAGATATTTTCGGAACTAGAATTATGTCTGGAGATGCCTACTTTGAAGTCGGCTTCGGAGGAGAGGTTATCAGCAGAAGTATTGGTTTTGATCCAGAATGGAAGATAGACCTCACCTTCACCAATGAAAGTGGCGGCCCATTGGCAGACCAGTTAGTTAGATTCATCAATCCGGAAAACACGGGAGAAGTGATTACTAGGAAGACAGATATGAACGGTACTTTAGTTGATCACCTCGCAGATGGTGAGTGGATTGTTGTAGTCGATTCAGTAGAGACAGACACTGGAGTTGTAGAAGGTGTTCGAACAACCATAACAGTATCAGAACAAACTGCTAACGACGCACAAACTATCTCTACGAGTGAACTTGCTTCCTTTTCAATCAGAATTTCAGATTCGGAAGGAGTATATCTCCAAGGTATGGACTTGAAACTAACATCCAATGATGGACTAGGAATAGTATATCTTGATAGTACCAATGGGGCAGGAGAAACCTCAGGAATTATTTCCTCCGGTTCGTGGAATATCGAACTGAACCAAACCATGGATAGAACTCGATACATAATCGATTCAATTGAACTGTTAGATGGAGGTTTGGCTGCTGGTGAAAATGACTTAATCGAGATTATCGCATCAACTCATTATGAGTTGTCCGGGACAATATTCTGGGATCTTGACGATGATGACGATGCTGACGTTGGAGAAGGAGTACCTGAAGTGGAAATTCAGATGTCTAGCGAAGGCCATGACAATATTACCCAAATCACAAACTCCGCTGGAGATTGGAGTGTATTTGTACCAGCCAATACAACCTGGCAGGTCTCAACATTCAGAGAAGGTTTTGATCAAGAAATCGAATCAATTGCCATGAATGCTCCTAATTCAGTAGAAATTGAGCTAACCGCAGGGTATGTGAACATCTACGGAAATGTAACTCACTCCGACTTAGTGGATATTGGTGACCAAGTAGAATTAATTTTGATTCCATCCAGTGGTATGGTTCGAGATACAGTAGTTCCCGAGAAGGTACTCGTGGATGGAGTTTGGAATGGTCAATGGACTGCTTCTGTTGAACCTGGTCGTTGGGTAATTAGAGCCACATTGGAAGCTTCCAACCTCATAGGAATGGCTAGTATCAACGCAGACATTAGTGATGGTGGTAACGTAGATATCGACTTAGTCTATGGTGGTTGGCTATATCTATCAACTCAATGGCTGGACTTCAATGGAACTCAGCATCATGCTTCTGAATCGCAAATTGAAGGTGCAGAGATTGTGGATGAAGTAGAATTCATTCTGTCCTCAGGAGCTGGTGTCCGATGGGATGCAATGTTGTCTGAGACAGGTGAAATTTCAATCCTAATGCCTACTGGAACGATTGGTATCGAAGGAAAATTCTCCGTAGAACAGATGGATCGAGTAATGGAATATTCAACAAGCAAGTCAATTAGCGTACCAGGTTCTGGTACAGATTTGACTGCCTCCGTGACTCAGGACATACTGTTCGATAGAATTTCGAATCACACAATTAGTGGTACAATAGTATCGGTAACTGGTGGAGAATTAACAGATGCTGGTGAGTTCGATGATGTACAAGCTACTCTTGGCGATGATGGCGATTACGATTCAATAGAGTTCACAATGTCTCTTGATTATCTTGGACATGAGTCTGTGTCAACTTACACAGTATCTGGAAATGTTGCAGGCACCGATGGCAAAGATTGGAGCGTAGAAGTTTGGGACGATTCAATCGATAATTGGACTACTCCTTTCACCTTTGAGTTTGGTTTGGACAGTAACAATAGTACAAGCTACGACAATCTACGTCTGAGGATTACTCCAGCCAATCAATCTACTGCTCAGTCATTAAGCAACGGCCATACTGTAGATATCAGGTTCACTTCTGCAGATGGCTATCAGTTTGAACAAGAAGTGGTTGTGAGAATTCCACAATTCCATAATTTCGAATTAAGGGAACCACTTTTGGACATCTACGGAATTCGTCCAGGTGAGGAATTGTCAATTCCTATATTGTTCACAAATTCTGGAAATGGTGATGAGAGGTTCGAATTTGTATTCGATGATACTCAATTACCTCCTGATTGGGAAAGAACCGGTGCTACATCGCACACATTGGGTGCGTTTGTTGACTCCACTCATACAATCAAGGTGATAGCACCAGAGAACGCTACAGGAACTGAAGATTTCATCATAACAATGTCAGTTACTGACAAGAATAATGGGACCTATGCTCCACTTGTAATTAGGGTGAAAACATCTCTTCCTGTTCTTGAAATTTCCAATGTTTATTCCAATGGAGATCCGTTATTTGGAACTATCCACACATTTACAGTGGTTGTGGAAAATACTGGATTAGTAGATGCTCAGGACGTCAAGTTGGTTGGAACTGTTCGTGGTAAGAATGTAACTTCAAGCGTTACACAAGATGTATTGTCCGGAGATTCGGTAACCTACCTAATTGATGTAAATTTGACAGACTTCGATGGTCCATCACAAGAGTGGTTTGACTTTGAGATTGTAACAGAGGGTCAAGAATTTAGCGAAGAACCTGAGATTGTCAGTAAGAGATACTCACTAAAGGCTCCTGCAGTGGATGATTCAACTGCAACTACTGTTATCGGTGTAGTACTCGCTCTAATCTTGGTGTTTGTTGTTTGGTACTTTACAAGATCAGGGTCGAGAAGACCCGGTGCTCCATTCTGACCCGAGTAACCGGCTTTTGCAACCTTGGTCAAGACAAGACCTCATAGGTGAAAACTAGACACATCACACTAAGTGATTGGCCTATGACTCTAGAAGATCTTGAGTTAATGCCTGAACCTGAAGATAGCAGGTTACTAACCGCTGTCGATCCTCAGGCGCCGGGGTACCCCGGCTCACACTATGGCTTGACCGATCAAGAAGCACGAGAGCTTCGTTGGCCACTAGGTCCAATGAAGGAGTTTCTTTGGCCATGGGGTGCTGCAAGTTTCGCCATTGGGACAGTTCTGTTGTTGATGACATGGTCCTCGATTCAACCTTTTTTGGTGTCTTATCTTCCCGATTCTGAGTGGGCATATGAATCCTCAGGGATTAGGGAATTACAAGACCAAGGCTACTTTGGTGATGGGATTCATGTATGCATAGTGGACACAGGAATCGATATTTCTCATCCAGATTTCGAAAATACTAATTTGGTTGGTTTTCGTGATTTTTACTCCGGTGATCATGGAAATATTCGTGATATTGGAGATAATTATCACGGCACATTGATGGCTGGGCTGTTGGTTGCCAATGGCACTTACGTTGGTGCAGCCCCTAACGTCTCTCTCTCAGTAGCGCTAGCCCTTGGTCCTGAGGGGGAAGCAGGTCAATCTGACAGAGTCTCTCTAGCGATTCGATGGTGTAGAATTTCTCAGGATGTTGATATCATAAGCCTAAGTTTAGGTGGTGATCCAGGAATGGGGATGAGCAATCTTCAATCTGAAACCGTTCAATCAGTCAATGAGGCATTGGATGCGGGTATATTCGTCGTTGCCGCAGCTGGAAATAATGGAAATAAAGCGAACATCAACGACGTATCAATTCCGGCAAACATTCCAGGAGTTATTGCAGTGGGAGCCTCCACAGTAGATGGTAAAATTTGGGCAAACAGCTCTGTTGGATCCAACATTGACCCTTATTCTAGTGAGGAGAGAGAATTCCCCAATCAAAAGCCAGAAGTAACCGCTCCGGGAGTTAGGATGTTCTCAACGGCATCGACTGAAATCAGCCCACCCTACGCCTATTCTACAGGGACTTCTGATTCGACCGTTATTGTCGTTGGGGCTCTTGCTCTGATTCTTCAAATTCATGGAAATCAAATGCGTGGAGATGACAATAAATTTGACTTCGAAGAAATGAACATGGTCAAGGAAGCCCTTGCCAATTCATCACTAATGAGTCAGGATGTTGATGCAATTCACTCTAACAAATCAGGATATGGTGAAATGAATGCGGCAGCATGGTTAGAAGAAATTAGGACTGAGTTTAATCTAAACTCATAATTGTCATTTTCTGGATTCTATTCAACCGAGCCTACGGCTCGATGAATCCCTATGATTAAATCACTTCTAGATACCGGAAGATTATGACCGGCACCCGAGTAAGAAGCCAGTTCCTAGTATTCTTGATGCTAACGAGCACCATGTTGGCCTTAGCTGGCCCTGCCTCGATAGTATCCGCCAATAACGAAACTACCAGTGGGACAATTACTGGACTGGAGAGATGGAGCGGGACTCACCAACTAACCGGGGATGTTACAATTGCAGCCGGTGCCAAACTGATAATCGACCCCGGTACTGATGTTTTGTTCCCTAATGGGACTATGCTAGACGTTCGGGGTAATCTATGCGCCGGTGTTGCATCATGCGGTTCTAGTGGTAATGCGGCTTCAGGAAATCCAATTACTCTAACTTGGTCTGAGCCAGCAAATTCCAATGCAACAGGTGAATGTTACGGGTTAGGCACAGGAAGTTCACAAATATGGATCGAAGACCCCTCTTGCGGTGAAGGCGTAATTCTCCGCGATACCATGGATTTATCACAATCGGGAATGAGGAGTATGCATTTTGATGGCGCATGGGGTGTGCCATTTTACGTTCAACTAGAGTACGAATATCGCTATGGCGCATTGATCCTCGATGGAGCAAGCCCAACTCTCAGAGATATGAGATTTCAAGATATCAATACCACAAGTGTACTAGCAGCAAATTTAGCCCAACCAAACTTCATCGGTGGAGAATATGTTGCTGGAAATGACGACGAAAGTGGCGTAACAGGTCAAGCAGTACAAATTTATGGCGGTGGAACACCAATTTCACCTATGATTTTCCAAGATGCGACTTTCCAATCGACAAACAAAGGCTGTGGAAATAGAGATGGCGGAAGATCTGCTATTTGGGCATCTCAGACATTTATTCGAGTTCAAAACTCCGATTTCGCTAGTGGGGATTTTGGTCTAAGCATCAGAAATTCTGCGGGGAAAGTGACGAATTCCACAATCTCAGTGACTTGTAACGGCATTGATGTAAATAGCTTGAAGGCAATTGGAAATACCCAATATGATGTAGAAATAGCAGATAATGTCATCACAACCACTGAACGAACTCCAATCACCGCTTACTCTGGTGCCGATGTAAGAATTCACAATAACCAACTATCAGGAGCAGGAGAGGGCTCTGGAATAGCCGTATATTCATCTAAAGCCGAAATACACAACAATGACATCGGGCCTATTGGCGGTTGGAATGGTCTTTGGCTATTGGGAAGTTTTGATGTAAGAGCAGAAAATAATACAATTTCGGACACCGCAAGGGAACCGATACTAGCAGGAGAATATGGTAATCAAGCACCATCACCCACACCTGCGAGATTATACCTAGCCAACAATACAATATCCACCCAAGGAAGTGGGGAATGTTCCTCACAGAAGTGGTGGGGCGGTTCTTTCACTTGTCCTGCGATTATGGCACACAGATCGGGGGCGACAATTGTTGACAATGAAATAAATGCAGGTGGAAGTGCAGATGGAATTAGGGCAACAGGAGCCTTGCTAGATGTTCGTAGGAATATCTTCAACGTTCAAGGAGCCGGGGCTATATTGCAACATTATGACAGTGGCTTTGCAGATTCTCAACAATATGGAACTCTAGCATTCTTTAGCAACAATGAATGGAATGGAGTAAGCGTAACTTACAACGTATCAAAGTCTTCAGTAACTGTTCAATCCGAGTACATACCAAGTCCTCCACCTGATGAACATCCAGTTCTACTCAGTTGGGCAGATCAAGAAGCATGGGTACAAAATGGCTGGCAGAATGGAATCATACCACATGAGGTTAGAGCTTGTGATACCTGTGAAGATTTCACCCCTTACAATTTCCCATTGGCCATAAATATGGATAACAACTCTACCGTTTTCACCTTCTCAAATGTTTCAAATTTAGATTTATCAAAGGTGAAAATCGAAACCCAACCCACAAAATATGCAGTTCAGGTACAGAGGGCTGAACTGGTTAGATTCCAAACTCTTGTCAATGGACAACGCGTTGAAAATGCGAATGTACTGATAGAAGATGCACTAGGAAATGATCTATACAGCCTCGAGACTGGCTCTGATGGCTACACCCCATGGTTCTCTCTTGCTTCTAATTTCCATCTTGATTTTAGAGGTTTAGCAGGAGGCGACAATCCAGATGGTTTTGCAGATGATGAATTCGAAGACTCTTGTTCAGATGGAGAGGACAATGATGGTGATTTGCTACTTGATACAGATGATCCAGATTGTGATTATTCAGCAGGAACAAGGGAATTATCCCTCTACAGATACACAGCCTACAAATTTGGTTATGGATTAGATACAGGAGAGTTTACCCTTTCTGATACAACCTATCAAGACACTCTATTCCTTCATAATGAACCCCCGAGTATATCGGTAATACAAAATGACGGTGAATCCTTCAGAAGAGTGGTCAATTTGACGGGTTCCGCTTATGACGGAACGTGGGCTGGAATTTACGAAACTGACGAATTAGCTCAATGGGATCAGAAAGGTTTTGTTCACGCTGTAGAAATAAAAGATCCATTCACCAGCGATTGGAACGCGGCTGGATATGCTATCGATTCATCCGGAGCCGAACCCGGTTATGTGTCTAGAAATAATCACCCATTCAGTAGTTGGTATTACGAATATGATATGTCAGGTAGGCAAGAAGGCGACTATACGTTTGAATTCAGAGCCTTTGATGGCCTCGAGTACTCTCCGATTGTGACTCGCACAATCAAGGTCAATACCGAAGCTCCGACTGTTTCGGTAACTTCCCCTAGCACACAATCTACTCATGCTGATGGAACTGTAACTTTCGAAGGAACCGCACATGACCCATATGGTTGTCCGATTGATTGCGGGACAGATATAGACCAGATATATTTCCAAATAGATGGTCCAAATTACAACGTAGTTACTTCCACAGAAGGTGGAACGGATTGGTCATGGACCTGGGATTTCAGTGGGCTACCTCGTGATTTAGCAACATACACATTCACCGTTTGGGCATCAGATTCCGATTTCTGTAAAGGTGATATAGATGAGTGTGAAGGTGTAGTAATTGACTTGCAAATTGACAACCAAAACTCAAGACCATTTGTTAGCCTAACCTCTCCACAGAGCGGACAGATATATGCTGTGGATGAAAAATCAATCATCAGTGGAGTCGCAAGAGATAATGATGGAGATGTAACTCGCGTTGATGTTGAAGTGTTTGATGTGTCAAATGGGTTCCTCAACGTCTTCACAGGTGCTGTCACGGAGTTCGAATCCAATGGTTATTGGGAACTAGAATGGGATTCAAGAATTTTGACTCATAACATGCAATATCTAATCAAAGCAAGATCCTATGATGGGTATGAATACAGCGATTGGATGGAAGCACAGGTAATCGCAGATAATCCACCCGATGCGGATAATAACAGACCAACCTTTGATGCAACAAATTGGCAAACAGAGATTACGCTTTATTGCGAATTTGATACCACTTCACAAAACCCCTGTACAACAGCAGAAATTAATTTGTTAGAGTTCTTTGACGATGTAGATGGCGTGAATTCACTCATTCTGTCTGTCTATGACGACCCCGCTAGAAATTCAGATGATGAGTTTGGTTTGGTGATCAACATAGGTATTGACGGTACAGCAGTGTACGACCCCAAATCAATGGGATTCTACAATGAAGATATGGACACATGGTCTCTAAGTAATGTCATATTCGTAGCTACTGATCCATTCGGGTCAAAGGAAATCTCAACACCTGTGTCAATTAATGTAGTCCCCGTTGAATTCTACGTGGGTCCACCTTCTCAAAGCACAGCGAGTGATGACGAGTTAATCTTCTTCAGTGGTACCGGCTTACCTGGAAAGACAGTTAGAGTGACACTGGGTGGTATCCAGGTAAACTCTACTGTAGTGCTTGAGAATTCTACTTGGGAACTTGGGATCCCAGGTGCCTTGCTAAGTAAACCAGTGATTCCAATATTTTCCATTAGCGGATCAGACTCTATTCAAGGCGATGAGATTGCACCACCCTCTGCTGGCGGAGGAATTAGTCCAGTGATGATAATCGCGATTGTTCTGGTAGTTGTCGCATTGTTGGCAGCTACACTTTTCTTCAGCGGTGTAATTGCTCTCGAAGAAGATGATGAAGACTATGATGAAGCTGAAACAGACGATTCAAAGGTCGTAAGAAGCGAAGACCACCCTGGTTGGCTTTGGGACTCTGAAAAAGAAGAATGGATCCCTGATCCTGATCATACTGGCGAGTGAAGCAATATTGCCCACGACACGGTTAATTTCTTGAATAGTAGAAATAGCACGGAGCCTAATGACTGCCATGGCTAATGCTCGCCCGGGCGTTCAGGAACGCATTTTGCTCCACCTAAGAGATTACGTGGACTACGCGGATAAGGTAGAGGTCCCTTTTGCGATTTCTCAAATGGGTATTGCAAATGCGGTCTCAATTGCAAGGTCAAATGTGCCTCGTGCAATTTCTGGAATGAAGGAATCAGGTCACCTTATCGAAAGACAAGCTCATGTCACTGGAGTATCAAGGAAAAGGAAGGCATATTTCCTAACAACCGAAGGAGTTAGTCTTGCAGACAGTATTTGGGATAAGGTATGTGAACAACCAGTTCGAATTATTCACTCAGATGGCAAAGCGGAAAGTGTAGACTTACAAACAGCGGTAGAAAGGACTGAATTACCACTTAGACACGTTGATATTCTGAGATATCTAGACGATTCTGGAACCCTAGATTTGTCAACCCTTTCCCCTGACTTAATCGAAAGAGACCTGTCTAAACATATTGAGAAACAACTTGTTAATTCTCTTAACGACCTTCCTCGTCTACGTCGATTTTTCGGCAGAGACGATGAAATTACCAAAATGGCTCAAATCTTAGAATCCGAATCTACAACATTACTCGTGCCAGGAATTGCCGGTATAGGAAAAACCGCTCTAGCAGCTAAATTGCTCGAGCGATTCACTCACAGGAGAAATCTTCTCTATCACCGCTGTCAAGATTGGGAAGGTTCCAGAGCGTTTCTTGAGGCATGCTCGGAATGGCTCGCCATGATTGGAAACAATGATTTGAGCGATTATGTGTCTTCAACTCCAGTCCCACAGGTAACAATGGCAGTGAATTTAATTATTGAAGGTCTGAAAAGTTCCCCTGCACTAATCGTTGTTGATGACTTACACAAGGTAGCAGATGAAAACTTTGTAGCAATTCTTCGAGGTCTTACTCTTCGCATACCAGAGGCGGAAGAATTGGGTTTAGTGATGTTCTCCAGGTCATTTAGAATGGTGGTTCCTGAAAATGACACTAGTGGTAATTCAGTGGCACATTTCTTACCACTTGAGGGACTTGACCAAGATTCTAGTAGACAGATTTTAACCGCAATGCCAGACATTGATTTGCAACAATTCCTTCACATCTATACACTCTCTAGAGGGCACCCCTTAGTACTTGAATTGATCAATCGTGGTAGTGTTGGAGAAACCTTTCACTCAACCTTAGAAGCCTTTGTTGAAAAGGAAATTTTTAGTAAATTATCAGGGCCTCAAAAGCGTCTTCTAGGAGCTATTGCTGTATTCCGTGAGCCTATGCCATTGGCCTCGCTGAGTACATTAGATGCGGATCTAGATTTATTGGATGAATTGGTAGAAAAAGGATTAGCCAGGAGAATTGATTCCGACAACTACGATGTCCACGATTTGGTCAGAGAATTCCTTGTTCGTTCAATGGATGATTCATTGAAAAGTGAATTACACAATAATGCAGTAGAATGGTACAGGACAAGAACAGAAACCGCTGTAGACAAGATTGAATTCATTCATCATCTAAATGCATCAGGAAATGTGGATACACTTGCTGAGGTTTTGCAAGCAGATGGTAGAGAATTGGTTAAATCTGGTCACATTGAGCTTCTAGGTATTCTTAGGGGCCTAGAATCGGATGGATTTAATGCAATTCAATGGGGTTTGATAAGAGAACTTAGAGGAGATATTCTCTCAATTCAAGGCCGATGGGATGAGGCTGAGGAAGAATACGCAGCGGCAATTCCAACCGCGAAGAAACACAAAGAAGTAGAGATACTTGCTAGATTACTTTCTGCTCGTGCTGATATTGCAATAAAGCGAGGGGCGATGGATGATGCACTGGAGCTACACCGTCAAGCATTAGAAATTCAAATTGCAAAAAGAGACGCGGTTGGCGCATCGAGATCATACATCAACATGGGTTACATTTTCCGTCGGCGAAGAGACACGCGGCACGCTTTGGAAGTATATGCGAATGTGGAAGAATTGCTCGATGCAGAGACCGACCCTAACTTAATGGATGCTAGAGTAAGACTAGCATCAGCATTCTTAGAGATGGGCGAATTAGACCGTGCTAGAGATCATGCTATGGCTGCTCATGATGGGACAAAGGACAACGGTTTGGATGCACTACATGCTCGCAGTAGAGCAGTTTTAGGTAGGTATTACGCCAGAATGAAAGATAATGATTTGGCTTTACTTCACTATTCCGCTGCCTTGGAAATATTATCCGATGCAACAGATCCTCATAGCGCTGTAGAGGTTGAGATGTTGCTAGGTCAGGTACTAAGCGATGCTGGTAGAAAATCCGAGGCCGCAGAACGTTATTTGGATGGTCTCGCAGTTGCTGAAGCGAATGATTTCCGATTACTGCAAGGTGAATTATTGGCACGATTAGGTGAGGTGGAAAGCGATCGCTCAGCTCGTATGAATTATCTCCAACGCTCCCTTACAGTATTCCGTGAATTAGGTGCAGTAGACCGAATGCGGGATGTTCAAACCGCGGTGCATCGAGCAATCATGGGTCACTGAACCATATTTCAAAGAGTAGAATTAATTTTAATCAATTCACTTTGACCGAGCCTGTTGGAAAATTCAGGCCCTTCTTGTTTAGAAATAGAAAGAACACCGTTGAATTTCTCACCTATCTGGTGTAAAACTTCAGATTCTGCAAGATGTGGCGCATTATTTTTCTCCGATAGGTGACACAGTACTATACTGGTCAATTTAGGATGCAAAACTTCTGCTAAAATATCAGCAGTTTGTTGATTTGAAAGGTGGCCTCCTCTGCCGGTTATACGTTTCTTTAACGAAGGTGGGTAAGGCCCCGAAATCAGCCGATTTAAATCATAATTAGCCTCAATAGAGATATGTTCACATCCAGATAAGTGTTTCATCAATTCAATAGTAGGTTCACCTAAGTCAGTGACTACAGCCGCTCGCCTTCCTTCGAAATTACTGGCAATAACAGCGACATTATCTGCCCCGTCGTGAGGGACTGGGACCGGGAGTAAACTCAATTCGTCAGATATATCTAATCTTTCCAGGCCCTCAAAGGTCCTGACCTCTGAAATAGGTTCTAGTCCTAATTTCATAGATGTCTCCAAGTTTGCGTACAATCTTGCTCCCCATTTTTTTGAGGCTCTAGCTGCTGATTTTGCATGATCACCGTGATGGTGACTTACAATAATTGCATCAATAGATTCAGCCTTAACCCCCGCCAGATACAATCTTTCTTCCATTTTTTTAAGTGAAAATCCACAGTCGACAATAACCCTCGTATCACCTGTGGAAAGAAGGGTGGCATTACCACGGCTACCACTCCCGAGGTGGGTTATGTCTAGGCTCATTTGATCAGTATCTATGCCGAGGCAGGAGGGTATTCAATACAACCCTAATTATGATATCAAACCCAGTGATTTATCGTTTTGCTCACGCACGCGACGGCGAAGCCGTCGGCGGAGAATATGCAGTACGTGTCCGAACGACGCTCCATCACCGTCATAAGTCAAACAATAGCGCTCATACATATTCACCAGAGGTCATACCATGCGACGGAAGCAAACTGCGTTTCTCGTTACATTGTTGATTTTGAGTAGTCTGGTATTCGTTTCCCAAACCAGACCTCAAGCGCCAGTATCATCAGTCGACCCTCCAGATGTGCCGGGTTCGGGCCCGATGGCTGTGGACCAAGATGAGGACTTGATACCGGATATTCATGAAGTAATTTTTAGTGAATCCCGACATATCGATACCCCGTTTGGAGTTGTAGTCGTTGAAGGGCTGGATCCAATGAATGGTTCTGACAACATTACAGATTTTGACAGAGATGGAGCCAGTGCTTTGATGGAATATTGTTGGCCATGGACTCTGGATACTTGCTTTACAGAGCGCCTTTCATTAACTGGAAAATCACCAGATGAAACTGAATCCGGGTTTAGAGAGTACCTTGATCCACGCGAATCAGATACAGATGGAGATGGTCTTCCAGACGGTTATGAAATATTCATGTGTACCGAAGGAGGAGCCGGTTATCAAAATCCAGCAACCAGTGAATGGACTTGCCTTTACTTCGACCCTCTAGATGATTCGGATGCATTCGAAGATGCAGACCTGTGCATAGAACAGGCTAGTGAATGGGGTTGTGGAGATGGATTTGATGTTAATCGGGACGGGGAAATTGACCTTGATGAAAGATACACAAATTCTGAAGAATATATGTTCGGTACACCTTCAGATTGGCTAACAGAAAGAGATGGTTTGTGGTGTGCAGGTTCAATGCCAAATCTACATCCAGATGCTTGTCAAGACGAGATCGAGAGACCTACCGGCGATGATGGATGGCTAGGTAGCGACCCTCGTCGCATGGACTCAGACCATTACATTTGGAGTGAATTGATTCCAACAAGCCTAGCTGTCCCAGGTGATGGTATTCCAGATGGATGGGAGGCATACTATGGGCTTGATCCTAGAAATGCAAGTGATGCAACTCTTGACTCCGACTCAGATGGATGGGACATAGATAGAGACGGGTTCATAATTCCCGATTCATCAATTGCAACGGCTCGTTGGGGCGAGGCATTCAGTAATTACGAAGAATATCTGATTCATGTCGATAGTGGTCACTGGGTTCGCCCTGGATTGCGAGGGACAATGCTAACTCACCAATCGGATGAAGTCATGTTATTCGATCAAGGAACAAATCCTAACTTGGTAGATGGAAGGGTACATACAGTCCTGACGGATAATCCAAGAGATCGACTACTCGTAGGGTCTGCATATGGCATAACAGCAATCGATCCTTTTGAGGGAATCTCATCTACCTACGAGTTGCCAACTGGAATGGAATTGTACACTATGATACGATGGAATCCATCTTCCGAAGATTATCTTATTTTGGGGACAAATCATGGGATTCATTCTCTTATTCTCGAAAATGGTCTGCCACAGATGGACACATTAACTGAATCTAGCTTAGGGCCAATCCAAGTCATTGAGCACTTAGAAACAGGTAGCGGGGATTTAGATTTAATTTTACTTGGACATGGCTCAAATGCTTGGCGAATCACAATCTCTGAACCATCTTCAGGTACTGGCAACCCTGACTTCACTGAAGCAATTGCAATTGAAGAATTAACCGAAATGTTAGACATTGCAGACGCGTCATTCACTGAAGTTATTCACGTACCAATGCCTGGAAGAGGTCCAATGTTGATTGTTGGAACCGATAGTGGAATGATTCGATGGGATACGACTGATGGGACCTCCTCTATAGGGGAACCATTTTGGATCTACACCACAGAAGATGCAGAAGAATATGTGCAATTCGCAGATCTGCTTAATCAATCAAAGTCGGCTGTAGTCAATGTCATGGAGTTAGCCGGCCCAGTAGCAACAGATGGGTCACTAGAGGAAGTTACCGGAGTTTGGCTTGGAACTCCCGGGGGAATACACCTTATTGACCTAGATTTGTTTGTAGGGTTACCCAAACAAGCCTTCAACACAGACCGAATGTTCAATCTAGATCGTTGGGAAGATGGCGCTAATGATATTCATTCAATTCATGCTATAGATGGACAAATCTTACTGGGCTCAAGGGATGGAACATGGGCCCTCGAAGGAGGGTCACAAGGGGTTCTTGGTATAGAAGAAAACCAAACTAGGATGCCTGGTCTAGTCACTTCACTTGCCACATTCATTCATGATAGTAAGCAGTACCTATTCGCAGGAGTTTCACCAGGCGAATACATGAACATCATGCCAATAAATCCCCAGTCTATGGATTCAGATTTAGACGGAATGCCTGATGGTTGGGAGTTCGTCTACGGATTGGATCCTACAGACCCATATGACCGATTTAGAGATGCAGATGCTGATGGTGTTGTCTTTGATATTGATGGAGTCAGTTTCAAACGAGAGTGGTCCAACCTTGATGAGTATCGATTCGTAAACACAAGCATAGGAGG
>Ga0208763_1000004_pt1 | contig 70882 bp, 54 predicted proteins | sample ETNtaG_20_FD_185756 | JGI IMG/M metagenome (GOLD analysis project Ga0208763, IMG submission 185756) | Marine microbial and viral communities from oxygen minimum zone, Eastern Pacific Ocean - ETNP201306PF45B (SPAdes) (version 2) | ecosystem: Environmental > Aquatic > Marine > Oceanic ... | reverse complement strand
GAATTAGTAAAAGATAATCCTGTATTATCACATCTAATTACAAATGATCTACAATATGATAACAGATCCGCATTTACTCTTTCAATTAATCATCGTGACACGTATACAGGGATTACCGATAGAGATAGGTCTCTAACTACCAGAAGATTTGGGGAACTGTCTGGAGAGTTAATGAAGAAATCGATAAGTGGAGAAGAAGCATATGAGGCGTTAGGAGTTGAATTTCGTACTCCGGGACACATTCCTGTTTGTAGAGAATCGCCCGGAGGTCTATCTTCAAGACAAGGACATACTGAATTAGCAGTAGCAATAGCTAGACTTGCAGGACAAGTTCCTGCAACTATTGGGGCTGAGATGCTTCAACCTGACGGCGATGGAGCGCTCTCGGTAGAAGATGCAAGAGCTTATGCTGTAAAACATAACATTCCAATGATTACTGGCAACGATTTGCTCAATGCTTTAAACATAGGTAAATAAATTGAGAAGATTTACAATTAATATCGAGAAGTGAGTTTATGGTTCGAGTAATGGCAGTGGGTGTTTTTGATTTGCTACATGCAGGACATCTACATTATGTCGAGCAAGCCAAATCATTGGGAGAGGAATTGATTGTGGTTGTTGCTCATGACGATACTGTACGAAAACAGAAGCATGAACCTGTGACTAATCAAGAGTTGAGAAGGAGAATGGTAGAAGGACTGAAACCTGTCGATAAAGCAATTGTCGGCAATCCTCCAAGTATTCCAATATTCGACATATTAGATGCCGTGAAACCAGATATTATTGCATTAGGTTACGATCAAAAGCATTCTAGAGACGCAATAAAACTTGGATTAGAGAAAAATGGTTGGGGTAATGTCGAAGTTATTCGAGTAGAAGGATTAGCTGATGATTTAGATGGTACTAGAAAAATAATTGCTAGGATTCTCAGTTTATGGTCAGGTGAGACTGGCGGACCCTATGAGGAAGATTAAGATGTTCACAGGAATTGTCGCTGGAACTTCTCCAATAATCAATATTGAGCAGAAAGACATTGTACGTAGCTTGACATTGAATTTAGAAGGTTTTGTGATGGGCTTAGAAATAGGAGCTAGTGTTTCTTTAGATGGAGTATGTATGACAGTAGTGTCGATAGATGGAAATTTAGTTACATTTGATGCAATAGAAGAAACTCTCAATCGTACAACTTTAGGAAAATTGGATGTTGGTTCACTAGTAAATATCGAACGCTCTCTAAAAATGGGTGACGAATTAGGAGGACACATTATCTCAGGACATGTGCTAACCACTGCAAAAATTTTACAAATTGTGAACAAAGGAGAAGGAATTGATATGATGATAGAAAATCCTCCTGAAGTAAATCAATATATTCTTGAAAAAGGATATATCTCTATTGACGGTATGTCATTAACTATTGGAAAAGTTAGCGAAGATAATTTTTCGTTACATATTATTCCTGAAACATTAAGAATTACTACAATAGGGCAAAAAAATATTGGTGACTACGTGAATATTGAAATTGATTCACGTACTCAAGCAATTGTAGATACAATAAGAAAAAGTATGGAAGTGAAAAAATGAATATTGCAGCAGTATGTGGCTCGTTTCATAAGGGAGAAATTGAAAGAATGCTAGATTTTGCTAAAAGTGAGGCATCTATCAGAGGAGCTAAAATTTCGCAGATAATTTGGGTTCCCGGATCAATGGAAGTACCACTGGCTTTAGAAAGAATCTTGGGAGATGATGAAATTGATGCTGCAATAACTCTTGGTATCATTGAAAGAGGGGAAACACAGCATGGACTAGTAATGGGACAAGCAGTGACTAAATCAATTATTGATTTACAAATAAGGCATAACAAACCAATTGGATTAGGTATAATTGGTCCTGGTGCAGAAAATCATCACATAGAACCTAGGTTAGAACCTCATGCAAGATCAGCTGTGAACGCAGTTGTTGAGATGTCAAATTAATTTCAAAATACTAATTAGAAGTAATCATTAGTACTTCCTTCTAGTTAATGTTCAAAGCACTCCTATGATTCCGAGACTCATGGCTGACGAAGTGCGGAATGTGATAATCATAGGTTCTGGGCCTGCAGGATACACTGCCGGGCTATACACAGCGAGAGCTTTGTTGGAACCGTTGATGTTCGCAGGATATATGTCAGGAGGACAGTTAATGCTAACATCAGATATTGAAAATTTCCCAGGTTATCCTGAAGGAATTGGAGGGCCCGAGATGATGATTCAGTTAAGGGAACAGGCCGAAAGATTTGGATTGGAAGTTCAAGATAAAAATGTAGAAAAAGTTGATTTTTCGGAGAGGCCATTCAAAGTATGGGTAGAAGGAGAAGAATTTAAATCTAAATCTGTAATTATTTGTACTGGTGCTGAATCAATTTGGCTAGGTGCTGAGGGTGAAGAAGAGCAGAAAGGTAGGGGAATTAGCACATGTGCAACTTGTGATGGCGCCTTCTTCAGAGAACAAGAGGTATTGGTAATTGGAGGAGGTGATTCAGCAATGGAAGAAGCGACATTTCTAACTCGCTTCGCAAGTAAAGTCACACTATTACATAGAAGAGATGTTTTCAAAGCATCAAAGGTAATGTATGAAAGAGCCTTGAATCACCCAAAGATAGAAATTAAAACATTCAAAACAGTGAAAAAATGGCTTTCAGATGACTCAGGCTTAAGTGGAGCTATTCTTGAAGATCCAAGAGATGGTAGTACGGAAGAAATATCATGCACAGGTGCATTCATTGCTATCGGACACAAACCAATAACAGGGTTCTTAGAAAAACAAGTAGAAACCGATGATTCAGGATATATACTTGCTAAAACACACACAATGACCAGTGTACCAGGGATTTTTGCTGCTGGAGATGTTGTAGATACTAGATATCGTCAAGCAATTACAGCGGCAGGGATGGGTTGTCAAGCGGCAATTGACGCAGAAAAATGGCTTGAAGAACAACATTGAGGGAAAAAATGTCTGAAATTCTTTTTACCGATAAAGAAAGGGCGCGATATGCAAGACACCTAATATTACCTCAAGTAGGGGAAGTGGGGCAAAAAAAAATTATTTCTTCGTCTGTTCTTGTTGTAGGAGCGGGGGGCTTAGGGTCTCCAGTATTGATGTATCTTGCAGCGGCTGGAATAGGGAGAATAGGAATTATAGACGATGACACGATCGATATAACCAATTTACAGAGGCAAATAATTCACTCTACAGCCTCAATTGGTGAATTGAAAACTATTTCTGCAAAAAGAAGAATAAATCAAATAAATCCTGAAGTTAAGGTTGATATTTTTGACACCAGACTAAATGTCGAAAATGCAAAAGAGATAATTGAAAAATTTGATATTATTGTTGACGGAACTGACAACTTTGCAACCAGATATTTGATTAGCGATTGCTGTGAAATATTAGAAAAACCATGGGTTTTCGGTAGTATTCATAGATTTGAGGGACAAGTGGCTGTATTCAATCTTAATGGAAGCCCCAATTATAGAGACTTATTTCCAAAGGCACCACCTCCTGAATTAGCACCGAATTGTGCTGAAGCAGGTGTTTTAGGAGTGTTACCAGGAATAATAGGTTCACTACAAGCTAGTGAGGTGCTAAAAATTATTCTTGAGATAGGTGGGGTGTTGAAAAGCGAATTATTGTTAGTTGATACTCTAACAATGAATATTCGAAAACTGAAGTATAATAGAAACACAGATAGAGAAAAGGTAACTGAACTTTCGGAAGAAGCGATCACTTGTTCATTGGATATAGAAGAGGAAAAATCATTAGATTCCTCGAAGGGTAAAGGTGACATGAAAGAGATTAGCCCTATTGATTTCGTTGAGAAAACCAATAATGGATGGGAACCGTTCTTATTAGATGTAAGAAGATTGGATGAAGAAAAAATTGTCTCCTTACCAAATACAAACCTTAGAATTAATCACACTGAAATACCGTCTAGAGTTAATGAAATCCCTAAGGATAAAGATATTGTAATTTATTGTAGAAGTGGAGCAAGATCAGCAATGGTCGCAAATTATCTAAAAGTGTCTGTAAATCACACTGATAAAGAAATTTACAATCTATCTGGAGGTATTCATTTATGGTCATCTTCGGTCGATTCTAGTGTCCCTAGGTATTAATAACGGTATTATTTACCTCAGTATCCTTTTTAATTATGGTATTAGATATAATTTGAAATCTTTTTCTACCTAATTGCGGTATTTTATTTATATAAACGGTATAATGTTGTCCAGTCTATCATTTATTTAAGGTATATAGGTATAATTAGACACTTTATTGACTGTAGAAATACCACAATTATGCGATAAATACCACATTTGTATCGTAAGGAGCGATTAGTTGTAGTACTTGATGATATTCGGAGACACATGAGCATAGCACGACAAGGTATCTGGCTATGCCCAGAATGCGGAAATTACGAAGTTTGGAAAACTAGAGATGTTGATACCAATCATATAGATAGGAAATGCAGTAAATGCAACAAAAGAGCTAGATTTACACTTAATCGCTCGACATCAGGGAAAGGCCGAAAAAGAAATTATGAAATCTGGGAAAGAGATCTAAGTATTGATTTCAATGAAATAATACAAGAAGCAAGTAGAAGAAACAACAAAGAAGAAACGAAAAGAATCGAATCAGAAATATCTGAGCAAAAGATGCAATCAGAATCTCAAGATAATTTGCCACACATCTGGGGTTTAGATTGGAGTCCGAAGAAACCTTTGTCTTTTACGAGAAAGGTGAGTCGGGAAGAGGTAAAGAGAGAATTACTTCGATTTATTGCAGAAAGACATGATGGTTACTTAGAAATTATTGCTACAGAATGGGATAGGATGAAGTTACCAATTGAGTTCAATGGGATTAATTATCATCAATTTTCAAAGGATTTTTGTGTAAAAGTCACAAAAACATTGGATGAAAGGATTTGGAAACCAGAGCTTCTATCTATCGGAGAAGAAGAGGTTATCCCGAGGAGGAAATCTGACCTATACCTGAAGAGGAGGTGTCAGAGATTCGTTAGAGATATTTCTCTATGTCTGAGGAGAATAGCATATTCGAATAGTGTCGACTTAGAAACACATCTGCAATGGCAAAGATGGATGACCAGAACTAGAGCCTTAGACGAACATCTGAAAGATCTTTTTACTAATGGAATAAGTACGCCCGATGGGAAGAAATTTGGTGGTAAGGGATTCAGATCTACTTGGCAGGAAGGAGTCGTAGCTTGTGCTACATCCTTGAATAGAGCAATTGATTTGCCCCCAGAAGATAGAGACCAAGCAGATGTCATTGCACCCATGATTAGAGATGTAGGCTTGGCCTTAGCAATGGGGCAAACTCCATTGGAAATTTTTGCAGCACAAATGGGCAAATCTGGTTCTTACATGAGTGGAGGAAATTTAGATTCAGGAGGTAGAGATTTACATATAGGCAACTGGGAAAAAAGAGTTCTTCCACCAACCGCCCCTCTCCCAATAGCTAGTGCAACTGCCACAGGAGTTGCATTGGCTGCAAAATTACTAGATATTGATAGATTTCATCTAGCCCCTGTAGGAGAGGGATGTAGTAGCAATGGAGAATTTTGGGAAGCAATGAACTTAGCAGGAGTCAGAGGTTTACCTATCGCATTCATGATTCAAAATAATCAAATTGCATTGGACACATTCACTATTGGACAGTCGGGGGCAGAGACATTTGGAGACAAAGGACATGCTATGGGAATTCCAGCGTGGACAATTGATGGTTCAGACCCACTCCAATTTCATGCATCAACAGCAACAAGTAGAGAATATGCATTAGATGGTGGCGGACCTACTTTGATACACGTGGAAACCATGAGAGGATGTGGGCATGCACATCATCATGATGACCTATATCTAGGTTCAGCAACAGGCAACCCTCCAGGATATGTAGATAGAGAATTACTTTCTTATTGGGCTGATAAAGATCCTTTGCCTTCACACAGAGATTATTGTATATTTATCGGTGCCAGTGAAAAACAACTTATTTCTATGGAAGAAGAAGAGCAGGCCAATGTAGATAGAGCAAGGAAAGAAATGGAAGAGATGCCCTGGCCCGAAGGAAATACTGTAACAAAAGGCGTTACTTCAAGACACAATGCTGAATCTCATTCTGAACAGTATAGTAGGTTTGAGAAAGAAGTTCAGGAAATCTCTCCTGGGCCATTGAATGATGGAGAACTGTCTATTGAATTTTCAAATGCTCCAAGTTCTTCTACATACAGTCGTGCAATTCAAAATGCTATGGTCAAACTAGCTGAAATGCACAGTGATAATATAGTATTCATGGGAGAAGATATGGAAGTTGCAGGGGCTTTTGGAATGAACATTCCGCTCAAAGCGAAGGGGCATTCAAGTAAATTATTGGACATGCCACTTTCGGAATCAATCATCATTAATTCTGCAACTGGTGCGGCTTTAGGTGGAATGAAACCAGTTGCAGAAATTCAATTTGGTGGGTTTGCGGCATTAGCAATGAATGCTCTAGTAAACAATGCAGCGCAACTAAGATGGAGATGGGGGGCAGATGTACCTTTAACTGTCAGAATACCATTAGGAGCGAAAACTAGGAGTGGCCCTTTTCATGCAAATATGATTGAATCGTGGTTCATGAATGACCCAGGCCTTACGATTGTTTTTCCAAGTAATCCGCAAGATGCTTATGATCTTCTAATCGAATCTCACCAATTGGATGACCCAGTAGTATTTCTTGAACATCTTGGATTATACGGTCTAGGCGGTGGAAAAACGGGATGGGGAGACTCGATCAATCAAGTATTGGATACCAAGTCTGTGATAAAAAGAATTGAAAATAATGAAACTACGATAGGAAAAGCCAATGTCATCAGAGGAGGAAAGGATCTGACAATCATTACTTGGGGAGCAATGGTCCATGTTGCATTGAAGGTTGCTGACAAAATATCAAAAGAAGGATTCGAGATAGAAATTATAGATTTGAGAACAATTTTACCTTTTGACACAAATACCTGTATTCAATCAGTAATGAAGACAAAGAAAATGATTATTCTACAAGAATCACAGTATACTGGAGGATTGGGGCATACAGTTAGTAGTAGAATAATGGAAGAAAGTTTTTGGGATATGGAATATCCTCCTGTAGTAATAGGCGCCCTAGATACGCCTGTTCCATTTTCGCCCACATTGGAGGATCACACAATTCCCACAGTAGAACTTGTACTAAGGCATGTAAAAAGAATGGTAATAAATAAGTGATTAAAATGATGAATACCTTATTGTCTCTTCCCGATTTAATTTTAGTAATCTTAGGATTTATTTTTCTGATCTTTGGAGGAGAAAGTGTTGTTCAAGGAGCAATTACTATAGCAAGAAAAATGAATGTCTCGCCTCTGTTAATTGGTTTCACAATTGTAGCAGTGGGCACTTCACTACCTGAACTTGCAGTGACAATAAATGCTGTCAGCAGTGATAGCCAGGATCTAGTTGACTTAGCAGTAGGAGGAGTTCTCGGCTCGAATGTTGCTAATATTATGCTAGTATTAGGAACCGCTGCTATGCTTGGAGCATGTGAAAAACCAGGCGTAGGAATAAAGAAAGACGCCATAGCGGTAATCATGGCTTCGTTAATATTACTTTTTACTGTAATAATGGGAGAAATCAGTCAATTAACAGGTTTTTTGATGGTAATTGCTCTAGTAAGTTACTATTATTATTCTTATAATAATTCAAAAAAACTAGGCCTAGATGAAGAATTAGAGGAAACTTGGATGGGAGAAAATATGCTATTATCTTCAATAGTTACTGTATTAGGAGGAGTGATGATTGTTTTAGGAGCAGAACTACTGATTGAAGGTTCAACAGGCATTGCAGATTCATTTGGGATATCTGAATCAATTGTTGGCCTAAGTGTTATTGCTTTAGGAACATCACTACCAGAATTAGCAGTCACAGTGATTGCGGCTATAAGAGGGCATGAAGGCGTTGCAATAGGAAATGTTCTGGGTTCAAATGTAATAAATATTCTCGGAATATTAGGAATTTCATCTGCTTATGCCGGAGGGATCATTGTATCAGATATTTTTGCAGCAAGAGATATTTGGGTGGTCATGGCTACTTCTGGTTTGATTGCTCTAATGCTGCTAAATGAACGAAAAATAACTAAAGCATTGGGTGTGACAATGGTTTTTGGCTACCTAACTTACATGACATTACTATACACGATATGAAAAATATCGAGGCGAATGGCTAAGTCTAGATGCCACTTGCGAGCATCATGGTTAACTTCGAATTGACTGATGAGCAGCGGATGTTACAAGAATTAGCACGTGATTTCGCCAATGAAGAAATTAAGCCAAATGCATCACATTGGGACAAAGAAAGTATCTATCCCAAAGAAGCAATCGATAAAGCGAATGAACTTGGACTATTGACCCTTAAAATTCCTGAAAAATATGGTGGAGGAGGAATGGGTTCTTTTGAGGAAGTACTAGTGTTGGAAGAGCTGGGATTCGGAGATCCTGGATTCGCTACTGCTGCAGGAAGTTCTATGCTTGCATCATACCCGATAATCACTGGAGGTACCGAAGCACAAAAAGAAAAATATCTAAGAATGGTCACTGACGGTAAAATTGCTGCTTATTGTGTCACTGAACCTGGTGCCGGAAGCGACGTTCAAGCCATACAAACCGAAGCAATCAGAGATGGTGACGAATATATCATAAATGGACAAAAAATGTGGATAACTGGTGCTGGATATGCTGACTGGTTTTTCGTTCTTGCATACACAGACAAAAAATTAGGATACAAAGGAATGAGTGGTTTTATCGTTGATTCAAATCTTGAAGGTGTGGAATTAGGTAAAAAAGAGGAAAATATGGGTCAGAGATGTTCAGATACAAGATCGGTTACTTTCAACAATGTTCGTGTCCCTGCCGAAAATCTAGTTGGAGAGAAAGAAAATGATGGGTGGATGAATGCAATGAAGGCTTTTGATCTGTCAAGACCAAGTATCTCCTCACATGCAGTTGGAAATGCTAGAGGAGCTATGGAAGAAGCAATGACTTATTCTAGTGAAAGAAACGCGTTCAATAAACCAATAATCAGACATCAGGCAATCTCTTTCATGTTGGCGGACATGGCTACAAAAATAGAGGCTGCTAGAATGTTAGTGTGGAAAGCGGCTTTGAAAGCTGATTCAGGTGAAAGAAATACTCTAGAAGCTGCTCATGCGAAAAGATTTGCTGCAGATATGGCAATGGAAGTCACTACTGACGCAGTACAAATTTTTGGTGGTTACGGTTACTCTGAAGAATATCCGGTGGCAAGAAGAATGAGAGGGGCAAAAGTTGTACAGATTTTCGAAGGTTCAAGTCAAATTCAAAGACTGATTATTAGTAGAGAAATGCTTCAAAATTAGTCCAAAACTAAGAACTGTAAACCGTTTCATTCAATACTTATGGAATAATCGCAACAATTGGTAATATGAGCGGAAGTACGGATTTATTTAGAAGAATGACTGCTGTAATGATTCTAGGATTATTTGTTGTTCCATTAGCAGCATCTTCAGCACCACTTGAAGTAGAGCAGATTTATGACTCTGATGAAGACATAAAATGGTGGGAAAACACAAACATGGACAAAAATAAAGACCGAATTCATGACGCTATTTGGATGGCCCCTCAAAGTAGCCATTACGACTATGTAGACGAAAATAATCGAATCAGTGTGATTGTTGACTTTGACCACACTCCTTCAACCGAAGATGAGAAGATGCTCGAAGAAAACGTATCATTTCAAGTCCAGTTCAGGTACTGGTTAATTGACAGTATTGCAGGTAAAGTCAACATTGACCTAATACCAAAAATTGTTGAATTACCCGGAGTTGTATTTGTAGAATTAGATGGTAGATTGCAGATTCAAATGAATGATGTAAATGAGATTCACGATGTCACTCAAGTATGGCAAGAAACAGGATATACGGGTTCCGGGAGCGTAGTTGCAATAATAGATACGGGAATAGATAGTGACCACGTCGGTTTGGACGATATTGATGATGATAATAGTACAAATGACCCTAAAGTAATTGCGTTCTATGACCCAGTTAATACACCGGAACTGACTAATGGAACTGAAGTAAAAGCGTATGACGACCAAGGTCATGGTACACATTGTGCAGGCATTACAGCAGGAACCGGTGCTCCGGATTACCAACACAAAGGAGTTGCACCGATGGCACAACTTGTAGGAGTCAAAGTACTTGATTCAGGAGGTTCAGGGTCCTTTGCAACAGTAATGGCTGGTATGGAATGGACAGTTGAGAAGAGGCACATTTTCAATATCAGAGCAGCAAGTATGAGCTTAGGAGGACCAGGGGCCATAGAATGGACCTCTTCAGAAGAAGAATCTGTTAATAGGATGGGGAATGAAATGATGAGGCAAGGAGTTGCACTATTTATTGCGGCAGGAAACAGCGCTGTCAGTGCACAAATAGGAACACCAGGCTCTGCTGAGGATGTAATTACTGTAGGATCTCTCGATAAAAATACCGCGATAGCGGTTTATTCAAGCCAAGGACCAACAGAAGAAGGTAGAGTAAAACCAAATATTGCATTTGTTGGAAGTAATGTAATGGCGCCAGATTACAATACAGGAAATGGCTATACAAGCAAATCCGGCACTAGTATGGCTACACCAGGAGCAGCAGGTCTAGCCGCTCTAATGTATCAAGCAAATCCTGACCTATCGCCATTTGATATCAGAAATATCATGCAGGAAACTGCAACTTACAGAGAATGCCACTATATGCTGGCAAACGAACCTTGTGCGGAAGATAATATTCCTAAAAACCGGCAGAATAACGTCTATGGCCATGGCCATGTCAACTCTGTACCCTCAGTAATGGAAGCTGCGAACAAGGTTTACGAATTATCCCTGACTCTGAACGTCACATTAGTGAATGAATTAGGAGTCGATAATAGAGTTCATCTAACCCAAGGAGAAGAAGTCGAGTTCAATGTTGAAGGAGGCGCTACAAGAGTTCAATGGCGCACATGGGATATGAGAGATAACTGGATGGATTTGGCTGATTTTGCATCAAGTGATGAAACATTTGCTATTACTCATTCATTGTTAGTGGACCGGTTGCAATATCTCCCGAACAATAGTGTCGAAGGCGAACAAGTGCTGCTCGTAAGAGCGATAACAGAAGATAGAGCATCAACAAATTTGGCTATAGACATAAGCATTATTGGAGAAGAAAAAATTGAGACAAGCAATAAGAGTTCAACAAATAATGGATTGATTATTGGCATTCTCTCTCTTTTAGTTATCATATTATTTATCGCATTGACAATTGTAACCGTGAAATTGAGAGATTCAGGAGTTTTTAGCGATGGAACGCAAGAAGATGAAATGGAAGAGTGGATTGGAAACATAGATACTCTCGCAAAAAATGAAGAAAACGATAGTGGTTGATTTGAGTCAAATTGATGCAATTTTGCTTGCAGCGGGAGCCAGTAAAAGGTTAGGAGAACCTAAGGCCTTAGTTGACATTCATGGTGAGTCATTAATTAAACTGATAATACGGAAATTAAAACAAAATGATTTACGAATCATAATAGTAACTAGAAAAGAACTAGTCGACGAAATAAATAAATTAGGTGAAAAAATAGTAATTAATCCTGAACCTGAAAATGGGAGAACTGGAAGTATTCAATGTGGTATAAAGGAAGTCAAAAGTGGACGATGCATGATAGTCCCTGTCGATAGACCGGGTTTTTCCACTACGACTATTCAAAAATTAATTAAAACCGATGAAACTTCTTGTCCTAGTAATAATGATAAAGGCGGTCATCCAGTAATTATTTCAGAAAAAGATTGTGAAAAAATTATGTCAAGTCATCCTTCAACACCTCTCAGAGAAATTATCAATCCTCAAAAAATTGAAGTGGAAGATAAATTCTTACACTTAAACATAGATTTCCCAGAAGATCTAGAGAAATTAAGAGAGATAACACGAGAAGAATATAAAATTTAATCAGAATACTCGATACAAAATCAAAAAATATAGAGCCTCTTCAGAGGTATATGTCTGTTCATGTTTTATCTTGGGCGTTAAGTGAAGTAAAACAAGGCCATAGGGTTGCAATAGCAACTATTGTCTCTGCTAAAGGGAGTGTCCCTGGAAAACCAGGTGCGAAACTGGCAATAAATTCAAAAATGCAAAATTTTGGCACTGTTGGCGGTGCAGGATTAGAATTAAAGATTGAAAAAAAGTTGATTGAATTACTAAAGGAAGATCACAAATTAAATCGTAAGAGTGGTGGGAAGATAGAGACCTTCTTTCTTTACAAGGATGCGAAGGGAAAAGAAGGGATAGCCCTTGACAGCCTATGCGGAGGGCAAGTTGAGGTGAGTATGGAAATCATCGAACCATTACCTCATATCCTAATTGCGGGAGGAGGGCACGTTGGAAGATGCGTAGCTTTAGTTGCAGATTCTTTAGGATGGGATTACACTGTATTTGATGTTAGGGAAGAATATTCAAATTTTGAAAAGTATCCATTTTCAAGTGAAGTAATCTCAATGGAAGTTAGTGATTTCCTGGAATCAGAGAATATTGATTCTTTACAACGATTCTCAGACGTTTTACTGTTAGGTCATGATTGGTCAGTCGACCAAGAATTATTATTAGGATTATTGGAATTGAGAAAAGAAAAAGACAGACCCAGAATAGGAGCAATAGGTTCAACATCAAAATGGAAATCCTTTAGGAAGGCGGCTATTGATTATGGAATCGAAGAAAAATGGTTCAATAATGCTAGATGCCCTATTGGGATTGACATTGGGGCTGAAACTCCGGAAGAAATCGGGTTAGCAGTATGTGCTGAGATTTTGTCATTGGAAAAAAAAATCACTAACACGGAGAACTGAAAAAGTAACTGTATCTCGGTTGGTTAATGAAGCAACAGGCTTTACCATTGGTCTTCATTATGATAATGGCGTCACTTAGTGGTTGTATTTCTGATGATTCTAAGGAAACAATTCCGATTGATGAAGAAGAAACGTTCAGAAATTATTCAGTTGTAGCTCCGATCGACACAGGAATTAATGTTTATCATGATCATTTTAGAACCAATGAAACATATCCAGAATGGCTTTTGGACGGATTAGGGGTTACAATGACATGTGAATTGACATTTATTGGCACATGGCAAGAAAGATATGAAGCAGATAAAGAAATGTGTTGGGATAGAATTAATTCAACCGATATTGTATATTTCCCGGGAACAAAAATCATCGGCACAACACCTGATGATAATACTGATATCCCAATTCTTGACGATCCCTCAGATGGACATGGAACTGCAGTAACTGGAGCAGTAATTGATGCAAATCCAGATGCAATAATTTTCTTTGTAGAAGGGTTCAGTGATGCAGCAGTTCTAGCAGCAGCGAATCAGCCATTAGTTGACATAATTAGCACAAGTTTTGGACCCATAGGTTCGATACCCGTCCCCGGTATTGAAGATGCTACCGAGGTAGCAGTTGTTGTAGAAAAAAAGATTCATACAGGTGCAGCAGATAATTCTCCATCCCCTGCAGTTCAAGATTCAACTGCGGGACCTCCATGGAGTATAGGAATCTCAGGATATGCTGAAGAAGGAGATGATCAGAAAGAAACTATGAGTGGTTCATATCCAGATATTGCTGCAGATTGGACTCAGATTTTACCAAATCACGATGATATTGACGGCTATCATGAAACAAGTGGAACCTCTTTTGCAACACCGAGGACAGCAGGTCTTCTTTCCAAAGTAATTCAATATCTAAGAACTGAATCGGGAGATTTTTCTTCAGGAGCAGATCCTGAAATTAGAAATGGCTTTTTGGTAAATAGCGATAGTATGAATATTTCTCAGGCACAAATTAGAGATGCACTAAATCTCTCCGCTTGGTATCCTTCATTCAGTACTTGGGATCCGCTTTCAGGAACTACACCAGTCTCTCCCATCGCCCCATGTACACAGATAGGTTGGGGTGTTGTTAACGAGTCTAATGTTCAGCCAATTATCAACCATCTTAATGGAAATACAATACAACCAGATAGACCTGCTGATGTAACTCTGTGCATGGAGACCAACCAAGAAATTCGCGAATCATATTGGAATTAAGAACTACCGAGGGGTTCAATAGTAAAAGTACGTTCCACGTATTATGCGCAAGGTAGTTCTTCGTTGGAAGAACATATCATTGCGTGGAGCAAAAGAGATTTCTGAAGTTTTGAATATTTGTGAAAGATTAGAAATTCTTGGACACCTAGCAATTAATGAAAAAAGTGTTACTCAGTTAGCAGAAATAAAACTAAAAGAAGGCCAAACATTAGAAAATTTTTCTAAATTAGAAAACTTTCAAATTATTGAAGTTCATGAAGAAAATGATGATGGAATTCTGGTTAGTTTATTGTGCACGCATCCATTAGCCATCTCTGCAATTGAATTGTCAAATATTCACATACATCCGCCTTACGGGATTTCTGAAGAAAAAGGAATGGAATTGAGAATCTCTGGTTTATCTAAGTCAGTAAGTAGATTTATCAGACTAATTAGGATGGTATTACCTCCAGATAATATCTCCGTTCAAACATTTCAGAAAGAAGATAATAGAAATGTTTGGGAAGAAATCCTAACTGAAAGACAGATAGAAGTTTTGAAGCATGCAACGAGAAAGGGTTTCTACAGCATGGATAGGAGTGTGACTCTAAAACAGCTAGCAGATGAAATGAAAATGGCTCGAAGTACTTATGGAGAACATATCAGAAGAGCAGAAGTCGAAATTATGAACAAAGTAATGAAGGATCTTGAATAGTGGAAGATGGAGAACCGAATGCTCAAATGGAGAGCCCTTGTGGTGAGGATGTTCGCATGAGTGTCATACGTCTACCAATGCTTCCAGGTTCAGAAAAAATACCTTGGAAAGCAAACGTTAATGGAAAGGAAATTTCTAAACATGTTGAAAGTAATGCTATTCTTTTGGATGTATTAAGAGACCAAGTAGGGACTCTAGGAGTCAAAAGAGGCTGTGATATGGGAACATGTGGATGTTGTTCAGTTTTAGTTAATGGAAAACCAAAACTCTCCTGTCTAGTATTAGCCCAAGAAGTTCAAAGTTGTGAAATAACTACTGTCGAGGGGTTAGCAGATGGACATCACCTCCACCCAATACAAGAAATGTTCAGCGAATATGGTGGAAGTCAATGTGGTTTCTGTACGCCTGGTTTCTTAGTTGTAATTTCCTCTTTACTAGAAGAAAATCCGACTCCAAATGAATCCGAAATTAAAAATGCAATTGAGGGGAATCTATGCAGATGTACTGGCTATCAACAAATTATTGATTCTGTTAAAGCAGCGAGCGAACTATTAGTTTCAGGAAAAAATATTGAAAACATTACTGATCCAAAAAGTAATCCAAATCCGGGATTTGAAAATTGAGGAATATATATGTCGGATGAAGAGAAAAAAGAGATGGTTGGATACCGACAACAACCGGGGAAGATATCATTCTCAAGACCAGGCTCTGGGGGCAAGAATTCATTCAGTGAACCTAGAGATGAAGAGATGATTCCAGAGAGTCAAGGGGGAGAAAAGGAGCAACCCTGGGGAGATCACAGACATGACAATTTGATTACTGGAAGAGTTGTTGGTAAATCAACCGCTCTGGTTGATAGTAATTGGAAAGTTACTGGAAGAGCGAAGTATGGGGATGATATTAGATTACCAAACGAACTAATCGGTAAAATTGTAAGATCACCACATCATTATGCTAGAATATTATCGATAGACATTTCAGAATCGTTAAAATTACCAGGAGTTGTTTCTATTGCCACAGGTGAAGACGCTAAGAATAAATTTGGAGTCCTCCCAGTAACAAAAGATGAACATGCAATGGCGGTAGATAGAGTCAGACACATTGGAGATTTAATCGCCTGTGTTGCAGCAGAAGATGAAGCAACGGCTTTGGAAGCAGTTAGATTAATGAAAATAGAATATGAAATCCTAGATTCTATTCATGACATGAAAGATGGACTGAAAGATTCTGAAGAACCTATTCATGACAGAGGTGAATATCACATAGGAGAAGCAAATATTCAGAAGAGAGTTTTTCAAGAATTTGGAAATATTGATTCAATGGAAGAGAACGCTGTAGCCAGTCATAAAAAAAACTGGTTTTTCAATGGAGTTAACCATGCTGCTACAGAGCCTCATGCTGTTGTAGCAGATTGGGATCCTTCAGGAAGATTGACATTGTATACTCCACAACAAGTTCCTCATTACGTCCATAGAGCATTAGCAGATGTGTTAGAGATTCCAATGCATCAGATAAATGTACATCGAACCTTTGTTGGTGGAGGCTTTGGAGGTAAGTCAGACCCATTTCCTCATGAAATGTGCGCATCGATACTAGCGAGAAAATCTGGTAGACCGGTTAGAATAACATTTGATAGAGAGGAAGTCTACTGGATTAATAGAGGAAGACATCCATCACATATTGAAATGAACCTTCATGCAGATAAAGAAGGAAGGCTATGTGGAATTGAAACTGACGCACTAATCGATGGGGGGGCTTTCGCATCTTTCGGACACGTTACCACATATTACAACGGAGTTCTACATACCGCTCCGTATGAAATTGGAGCCTTTCACTATACAGGAGCTAGAGTATGGACAAATAAACCCGCAAGCGGAGCTATGAGAGGACACGGTGCTGTAAATTCTAGATGTGCAGTTGAAGTTGGAATAGATGACCTTTCAGAGAAATTACAAGTAGACCCAATTTCATTCAGGCTAGCTAATTTACTACCACCTCATTCTGCTACAATAACCGGATTTAGAGTTACAAGTATAGGTATGAGAGAATGTTTGGAAAGAGTAATGGAAGAATCTGGATGGAAAGAAAAATTCAGAAAAATGCCTCTAGGGCATGGAATAGGAATCGGATGTGGATTCTTTATTTCAGGTAGTGGACTACCAATTCACTGGGATCCGAATAAATTCCCTCACGCAACTGTACATCTGAAAATCGACATGGATGGTGGAGTGACAGTTCATACAGGTGCTGCAGACATAGGACAGGGTTCCGACACCGTTGTGGCTCAATCGGTTGCTGAAGTTCTAGGCTTGCCATTAGACATGATTAGGATAAGATCCAGAGAAACTGATACCTCTCCAGTCGATCTAGGTTCTTATTCTTCAAGAGTTACATTCATGAACGCGAATGCAGCAATTTCCGCCGCTATGAAAATTAGACAGGACTTACTTGAAGCCACTTCTGAAATTACAAAAGCGCCTGTAGAAAAATTGGTAATCGGAGATAGGAGAATATTCAAAAAAGATGATCCTGCAATTGGTGTTTCTTATCTTGAAGCATTGCATAAAGCACAGGAAGAAAGAGGGGCGTTGGTCGCCTCTGGAGCGTACAGAACCCCTCCAATGGGTAGGGCTCACAAAGGGGCTGCAGCTGGTTTAGCACCAGCATATTCATTCTCTGCCTATGTCGCAGAAGTGAAAGTCGATGTAGAGACTGGACAAACAAAAGTAGAGAAGGTTTGGGCTGCGCATGATTGTGGTAAAGCACTCAACCCATTAGCCGTGAAAGGACAGATTATTGGGTCATGCCATATGGGGATGGGGCAGGTTATTTCTGAAGAAATGAGATATGGTAGGACCGGGAATCTAATGAATACTGATTTACTTGATTATAAGATTCCTAGCGTACATGAAATGCCACATGTGACTCCAATAATAGTAGAATCGAATGATCCAGAAGGTCCGTTCGGTGCAAAAGAAGCAGGTGAAGGGCCATTATTACCTATTTTGCCAGCAGTATGTAATGCAGTATATGATGCGATAGGAGTTAGAACCAATGAGTTACCGATTACTCCAGATAGATTATACAAAAATATAGAGAAGAAATGCAGGGAACTTAATATCGAAGACCCGATGGATTTACCAGTACCAAGATTAGAACATTCGAAATTACAAGAAGTTCTTGAGAGAAGGTCAGAACAGCATGCAATTAGAGATAAAGAAAGGAGAATTAGTACCGAAATCGAGCCATATCACAATGGTGCACTATTTGGGATGGACCCAACTATCCCTCCAGATGAAGTTGATGAAAGTTGGAAAGTAACAGTAATTCCTTCTGAACAGTATCTAGAGAATCCAAGATTAGCAGGTAGCGCATGGATCCATACTGAAAGAAGAAAGAGGGGGAAATAAAATGAAAATGCCTCCATTCAAACTCCATGTTCCAAATAGTGTTGACGAGGCAATAGAAATTGCTAGAGATTTAGAAGTTAGGGGAGAAGATTTTGATTGGATTTCTGGTGGGACTGATTTAATTCCAAATTACAAATGGCATCTTAATCCAAAAAAGAATGTTATTTCTTTAGCTAATATTTCACAATTAACTGAACTCTCAGAAACCAGTATTGGAGCAATGGTTAGATTACAAGATTTAATTGATTCAGATTTGACTCATCCGGTTCTGGTCAAATCGGCTAGTACTATAGCGAGCATCATGATTAGAAGATCTGGGACTGTAGGAGGAAATATTTGCCTAGATACAAGATGCTACTGGTATAATCAAACTGAAGATTGGAGGGAAACCATTGATTGGTGCCATAAATGTGATTGTGGGACAGGAGCAGATTGTAGAGTTATACCTAATCAAAATACTCTTTGTGTAGCAACTTATCAAGCAGACTTAGCACCGGTACTGATGTGCATGGGCGCCAAAGTACATTTGATTTCAACCTCTGGAAAACGTGAAATGAATCTCAATGAATTTTTTGAACTGGATGGAATGAAAAGGAATAAATTACTACCCGGTGAATTATTAACACATATTACAATACCCAAAGAAATATCCGAGTGGTCTGGCGATTATCAAAAATTGCGTCAAAGAGAATCATGGGATTTCCCCGAAGCTGGAGTAGCTGCTCTTTGGAAAAAAGATAATGGCGAATTGATAAAATTGAGAATAGCCACAACCGGCCTAGAATCAATTCCAGGATACCATGAAGATTTAGCTATGGAATTAGTAAAAAATTGGAATGGAAAGGAAAGTATAAATCAACTTTCAGAGAGAATAAGGAAAGCAGTCAAACCGGTTCAAAATACTTGGTTTACCCCCTCATATCGAAGAAAAATGGTGAAGGTATTAACAAAGAGAGCCTGTAAGGAATTATTGAGTGATTAATATGAACAAACTTGTCTGTGTCGCTGTTGGTTTGTTTATAATGGCAAACTTTAGTGCAATAAGTTCAGCACAAGAACAGCCTGAATTAGGCAATTGGGAATTAGGAATCAAGTATATCGCAGATGACGATAGTAATCCATTTCTAATCAATGAAGACGGAGAAAGAGTAATCGAATTCTATGTACACAATACACAGATGTTTGAAATCGAAGTTAGCTTTGTTTATGAAATACCGTTCGATGGAGAAGGTGATGGTCCTGAATCTGAGAAAATACAGGCAGGAGAAAATGAAACTTTTACTTTGACCATAGAAAACATTGATGTTTTTGATTTCGCCGCTAATTCAGTTGAAGAAATGAAAATTACCGCAAGTTTGGTTACCAGAGCAGGTGTTCAAGTGTTGATTCCTGAAAACCAAGAAGCGATGGCCGACCTAAAAATTCCTACAATTTATTCAATATTAGTTGATATTGACGACCCTGTTGGACCAATGAATGCAGGTACCGATATGATCCTTAGAGTTTCAGTAACTAATAAAGGAAATATTAAGGATAAAGTCGGTGAAATTGATTTATCTGATAATTGCCCATTGATGACCCTAGATAATGGATTGGATAAATTACTAGTGACAGATTTAGAGAAAGACAATTCTGCCAATGCAGATCTGAAAATCACTGCTTCACAGAGTCATCCAAGGAAGAACTGTAAATTAGAAATTTCAGTCCACTCAAATGGTGCAATGAATGCAGGTTCCTCGAAAATTTCTGAAGATGAAACTTCAATCACTGTAGAACCGCCTCTCTCAAAACCTACTGAGGATGATCAAAATCCTGATGATGAGGGGAGCGTAACAGAAGTAGTAGATACCAATCTCCCATCGCCAGGAATAAGTATAATTTTTTCATCAACCTGTTTAGCACTGTTCTATGTTAGCAATAATAGAAGAAAATGTTAAAAAATAATGTAAAAAGGCATTACTAAGCAGGTGTTAAATCGAAACTAAGATAGTAAAATTATAGCAATATACCTGAACTAATGGCAGCAACATATAACTGTGATTCATTGGTCGCTTGAACAGTTGTAAGCCTTGGCTATGTTCTACTTCAAAAAAAGGAATTGATTATTTTGGCAGATGGAAATGAAGATAGATTTGATTTCAATACTATAGTAATTGGATCTATAGCAATTACAGTTGTATTACTTCTTCTAGCACCGATGCTAATGGTCATTGGAAAAGAAACCTCTTACTCGGCGTATGAATCAAGCAGTTTAGCTCAATTGAGTGAGATGAGGTGCGACCTCGGTGATGATCTGGATGGTTGTGCCGATGATAGTAACGATCTAGGGTATTTCACTGCTAATACAATGTCTACACCTATGTTAGTTAATGATTGGAAAGACCCTCATAGAACAATGTTGGTCATAGTTTCGCCAGAGAAGCCAATAGATGAAACTGCAGCAGATGCAATTTATGATTTCGTAACTGAAAAAGGTGGTAAAGTAATAGTTGCAGCAGATAATACAAATGCAAATAGATTAGCATCAAAATTCGGAGTTTCGTATTTCGATAAACCATTATTAGATCAAAATCAACATTGGCTGGAATATAATCAGGATGATACCGTAAAAGAACCAGTATGGCGGAATGTCTGGAGTGTGGCATCGGTTGAAAATGATGTTAACGAGATGGAAGCCGGAGCTGCTAGAAAAGGTTGTTCAGAGTTTCAAATTTCTAATAATGATCCAAAATCATGCAGAATTCCTGTAATGTTTAGATCCCCAACTGGAATAAGATTTGAACCTACTGCTGAAGATTTACCTCAAAATAATCCTGATACTCAGAGAGAAGTAAATGTCTTGGCAACCGCTTCTTCGTCGGCATTTATTGATATTATTGGAGAGGGGGATGCTAGCGATGTGAGGAACCCTGCTCCTGGCGATTTAGCTTTGATGGTAAGGATTGATTACCCAGGAATTCCTGTATTTGACAAGGTTACGGGCAAAGGTGGTTTCAGTGATTTAGAAGAAATTGATGTCACTGGCAGTATTGTATTTGTTTCAGATGATGAAGCGTTCTCAAATAAATTATGGGACTTTGATACTGCTGCATTACATGGTATGAGAAGCTCTTGTGAAGGAATAGTTGAATCAAAATGCTGGATGAATGAAATTAATGATAACAATGATTGGAATGGAAATAGTGTCTACTTCCAAATGCTAGTACATTCAATGATGGAATTTGATAATACTCAACTATCAAGTCAAATTAGACAAGATAATTCAAACTTCAGAATCGTTTTCGATGAAAGTAGGCATGCTACTGGAACTATCTCTGCTCCTTTCGTAGCAGGAATGTCCACAGTTGTTCTTTTGACGTCAAATACATTCCTGAAATGGTTAGTTGTTCTAAATGTAGGACTATTGCTTCTTGTTTCAATGATGGTTATACCTGAAAAAGAAAATTGGAGACATGTTTTCGATTTGACAAGATTCAATCAGAGACCTAAAAAATTAGACCCGAGTACTTACAGACTTAGGGTTAAACAATCACTATTTACAAAAGTCAGAGTACATCATGACCTGACTAGAGACCAAATGGCTTCAAAACCCCCTGCAGAAGTCCAAGCAATGATAGGCGACCCTAGGCTGGTTGAACTAGCCTACAGCCAAACACGTACATACTCACCCCAAGAACTGAGGCAACTAATGGTAGCAATAAGAAAATGGGGTAAGACAAATTAGAAATTGGAGAGAATAAAATGAATGCAACACCACCAGCAGAAAAACCAGCAGCACCGCAAGCAGACGCGGTCAGTCAAGGTTATGCAAAGAAAGCCGAAAGCGTTCGTGGATCGAAAAAGATGAGTGAAAAACTGGAAGCTGTAGGAGCAATCGCAGAAGCGATTAGTCTAGAGGTTCAGAAAGTAATTATCGGAAAGAGCCACGTAATTGACAATGTTATGGTAAATATTTTGTCAAATGGTAATCTTCTGTTCGAAGATTATCCAGGACTTGCAAAAACCCTGATGACCAACACATTCGCTGATGCGCTTGGATGTGATTTCAAGCGTGTTCAGTTTACACCAGATTTGCTACCAGCAGATATCACAGGTACAAATATCTATGATGCTAAGAAAGGAGAATTTAGTTTCAAACCGGGACCTATCTTCTGTAATCTACTACTATCCGACGAGATTAACAGAGCACCTCCTAAAACACAGGCTGCTTTGCTTGAAGCTATGCAGGAAAAGCAAGTTACAATCGGTGTAGTAACTCACAAGTTACCAGCTCCTTTCCTTACAATGGCAACACAAAACCCAGTTGAACAAGAGGGAACTTATCCATTACCTGAAGCTCAATTAGATCGTTTCATGTTCAAGATGTCTGTAGGTTACCCTGACAGAGCAGATGAAGATGAGATTTTGAGAAGGCGTATTGACAGAAAGAAAGACGCCGTAGAAGTCGATGTCATTACTGATCCTGCAAGAGTAGTTGCAATGCAACAGGCTATTGAAGACGTATATGTAGACCCAGCTGTAAGAATGTATATGGTAGAAATTGTGTCGAGAACAAGAGAAGATCCACGAGTACTAGTTGGATCATCACCTAGAGGTTCACAAGCATTATTGAAAACAAGTCGTGCTGCTGCTGCTATGAGAGGACGTGACTTCGTCACTCCTGATGATGTAAAGGCTGTAGCAACTCTTGCTGTTTCTCACAGATTAATCTTGAAACCTGAACATCAAATTAAGGGTCTAGAAACTGATCAGGTAATCTCAGATATACTTAGACAGGTTCCAGTACCAACTGTTTGATTGAGATATAACAGATAGGAGGTTTGCTTATGGCATGGAGTAGAAAGTCAGCGATGTTTGCTTCGCTAGCGATTGCTCTATACCTTCTTGGCTTGGTATTAAGAAATCAACAACTAGTTACTGTGGCAGTAGTACTACTATCATTCCTTACTTGGGCTGCGTTCAGAACCACGAATGCAGATGTTTCATCATCAGGTAGAAGATTGGATGACGATAATTCCTCGGGAGGAATAGCGTTACAGAATCTTGTCGCCTTGAGAAAACTATCTTCTGCGCGCGTTTTTGAAGATGGGGAAATCGATGTATCTATAAGAATCCAGAACAAATCAAATCTCTCCAAAGTTCTGGAAGTTAGAGATCGAGTACCAGAAGTGATGAGAATAAAGAAAGGTGCTAACTATGTTCTAATGGAATTAGGTCCACAAAGAGAAACTGAAATTTCTTACACTATTGAAGCACCTTTAAGAGGATTTTACACAATAGGACCGGTATGTATCCGAATTCAGGATACATTTGGATTGTTTCATAATGAGAGAGAAATTCATCTTTATGATGATTTCTTAGTATTTCCAAAAATGGAAGATATCAAAGACGCATTAATCAAGAGTAGGGTGCCAAAGATATTCACTGGAGCAGTAAATATTAGAAATCCAGGTGAAGGATCAAACTTCTATAATCTAAGAGAATATGTTGCAGGAGACTCTATGAAGAAAGTAAACTGGAAAGCTACAGCCAGATCTGGAGGAAAATTGATGGTTAATGAATTCGAGAGAGATGCTGTTAGTGATATAATATTGTTAGTTGATAGCAGAGCCGTAGCAGAGACAGGACCTGTGAGTAGGAATTCACTTGTTTACAGCACTAGAGCAGCTGCGAGTCTATCTCAATACTTCTTATCAAGAAGAGATTCAGTAGGTGTTGTAGTCTATGGAGACGAAATTGTTTCTGTTGACAGAGATACGGGTAAGAAACAACTGTATGTCATTTTAACTAAACTAGCAGGAGCGATGGCGAAAGGCAATACTCCACTGAAGGTAGTTACAAACAGAATTTTACCTCATATAAACAGAGGAAGTCCGATAATTTTGTTGAGTCCATTAGAAGATGACCCAACGATAATTGATGCAGTCAGAGATTTGAGATCTAGGAACTTTGATGTGACTATTCTCTCTCCTAGCAGTTTAGAGTTTGAGTTTGATGCAAGAAGATTAGATAGGACTGGTTATGAATTGCTCAAAACAGAAAGAGATATTCTAATGAGCGAACTAAGAGGATTGGGAGCCAATGTAATGGATTGGGAGCCTGATATGTTATTGAATACAGCTCTTTCAGGAGCGAGAGGTTTCTAGGTGATTTTATGGCAGAAGGAAAGTCTGATACTGCTCACTTATATGATGGTAAGACGATTAGATCATCTGCACCTAGCAGGAAAAAGGCTGCTGGAAGGTTAAAAGGTAGTACAGAAATACCAAAAGATGCTATTCCAGAAGTACACGTTCCGTCAGTAATTGAATCATTTTTCGGTGGACCCATAGTTACAAAGACTAAATTCCTACCACCAGATAGAGTAGTTAGTTCACTACAGATGTCTGCAGCAATAACACTAACTCTTCTATCAATTGTTACATTCACAGTTACACCTGTCTCAGGTACTGCTTGGTTCTGGTTAAGTAATGCAATAAACCAACCTGAAATTGGTGCTCTGATTCATCTTGCCTTGATTGCTATTGGTTTTATTGGTGGGATGTATGGAATTTTCCAAAGAGAACAAAGAGCATTGTTAATTTCTTATGTGATATTAATCCTAGTAACAATAAGATTTGCTGGAAGTAAAGTTGAATTTGGTATTGATTTGCTTCCTGATGGAGAAATAGCTCAGAAACTCTTACTGATTTCATACGCTCTTTTCCTAGTTATGTATATTGAATTGACAAGTGGGATAATCAGATTTTCCATGCTTGATAAGTCAATTAGAACTGGCGAAGTTTATGTCATGAATGTCAAAAAAATTACAAGACAATATTACAGATCATTGATGATCACACCATTAGTTGCAGGTCTAGTTGCGCTGGTGACGTTAATGATTAATCTGATTATTCCAACAATCGTAGGCCTACTTGGTAGTGAATCTGCGGCAACAAGACTGGCTGAAAGTGTGGAGTTAACTTCCGTTTACGGTGTTGCACTGGGTACAGCTGTCGTCTTCATGGTTGTTGCATCTGCGTTCGCTGTGAACCTGCCGGTCAGATTAGCCCAAATGAGAGAAAATACAGGTAAATGATTATTCTAGATAACCACCAATTAGTCCTAAGTCAGAAATTACCAAAATGGCAACGGCTTCGACAACAGGAACTGCCCTAGGTCCCAAGACAGGATCATGTCTACCATGTACTTTGAGTGGTTTTTTTTCACCACTTGGTAAATGTAAAGTGGATTGTTCTCTAGCTAAACTACTGGGTGGCTTGAAATGAACTACTACTCTGATTGCTGCACTGGTTGAACGACCGCCTAACGCTCCATCCGCGTTACCGGAATCTGAACCCTCGAGAATTGGACTACCATTTTCTATAGACCAAGGATCATTATTTTCTGAACCACGCATTTTTGATACCTCAAAACCATGTGAAAATTCTATAGCTCTAGCACCAGGAATTGCCATCAAACCTCTAGCTAATGCTGGTTCAATTCCGTCAAACCAAGGTTCGCCAACTCCTATAGGAAGTCCTTCAATTAATAGCTCTACAGTTGAACCGATTGAATCAAGATCTTTCCTTACTTCATCTAATAAATTAGACATCTCAATTACTGAATCAGGATCCCTACAATTCAATCTCGACATATCTGTTCCATCCATCAGTGGGGATTTTCTATCTAATTCAAATAACGGTTTAGATGAAATATTACCCACACTGGATAAATGTGCGGTACATGACCAACCGGCAGAATCCAATAAACTTCTAGCTTGGCTTCCAGCAGCCACTAACCCAAATGTGAGCCTTGCAGATTGCGAGCCACCTCCTCGTAAATCACTAGCACCTTCGGAACGAATATGTTCAACCATATCAGCATGACCTGGACGAGGATGATCTGGTAAGAAAGAATAATCTTTAGAACGAACATCAGAATTGTATGTAATCAAAAGAATAGGCCATCCAGTTGCTAATCCTTCATGAACGCCAGACATAATCTCACATGCATCTATTTCCGCCCTTGTAGATAATCCTCTACGGCCTGGTTTTCTTCTATTGATGAAATCTAAAAGAACATCAGGATTAATTTCAGTACCTGATGGAAGACCCTCTAGTAATGCACCAACACATTTACCATGACTCTCACCGAAGAGAGTTACGCGAAGTCGATCACCAATTCTCATGCTCATTTAGTCAACTCCAACACATCATTTTCTATAAAATTGGTTTCAATAATATCAAAATTCATTTCAAGAAGAATTTCTCTAATTTTATCTGAATCTTGGATAAAGCACATAACAGAAATTGCTGGACCAGAACCAGTAATTCCAGCTGCAATTGCCCCATTAGAAATTAATTTATTAGAGATACGAATAGCTTCGTCGTCACCTGTGGCAACTGCAACAGCCATACCATTATTCGAGATTGCCTGAAATATCGAGCCATCAACTAGTGAATCATAGGCACGCTCAAAATATCTTGACTGAAGATTAAACTCATTTGATAAGATTTTTTTATCTCTCTTACCTCTCAATATTAGAAATATAGAAACTTCATCTTCAATGGTTCCTTCTAAGATAATTGATTCTTGAGCTGACTTCTTTGGATCAACTAATTTCCAACCTCTAGAAATTGAAGCCCAAGTATCGTCCATACTTCCAGTTACTGAACAACCGCATCTAATTTGCGAGGAAACAGCGATATCAACAATTTGTGAATCTGTTAATCCGGCCCAAGTTGCTAGATTGAGTGCTTTTATTGCAGCACAAGATATTGCTGAACTTGATTTCAAACCTTGGCCAATTGGAATTTCGGAAAAAATCTGCCAACCAAATTTTTCTGGTAGTGGATACCCATTTTCACCCCATATATCCTCAATTGTTTGTAATAAATTATGAAAATCACCTTCTACTTTCTGCGGCTCCGAAACTAATCTTACTGTTGTTTTGAGATTAATGCCTATCGAGCAACCTTTTCCCAATCCTAAAGCATGTAATATGGAAATGGCTGCATTAGCATTGGCTTCGGCTAGAACTTTCATCTTTCATTCATCTCTCCTTCTAGTGAATTACCTATATGCCTCATTTGATTATCACATCTAATGATTATTTCATCATTTATTTTTAAATCTGTAACTGAAATAGCATTACCCATTTTATCAAGTAATCTCACAGTTTCTGCCTGTTGTAAAATTATTTGACCTTCTTCATTATTATTTGTTTTAAATCTAATAATTAAAAATGGTCTCCTTTCGATTTTTAATCTGCCTACTGTACATTTTCTTTTCTCGCCATTTGATGAAATTACAGCAACTTCATCTCCGGCTGATAACTCAGAAAGATATTTTGTAGAATCATCAAACATCAAAATGTAAGAGTGTACTGGCCCTCCATTTACTCTGAAAGGTCGTGAGGGTACAAACTTAGATTCTATTGTTTCACCATGAACTAAAGCTAGTAGTGATGAATTAGAACCTATGACCATGCCTTCACCAATTCCAAGTCTTTCGATTAAGTCAATACAAACTCTTTCACCTACTCCTCCAGATTCGATTGAATATATGCGGGCTTTCTCCATTTTTATAGAAGGTACAGAATATTCACTGGTTGAAATTTTACTGGAAGCGATTTGTACTGCTGCGTCCCATAAATCACTGTCATTTGCAGGTAATAGTAATGCGTCAACTCCATGTTCAAGGGCAAAAGCTGCTCCATTTAGATCCACAATTTTATCGATTGCAACAGATATTTTTGTACCACTACCTCGGGAAACTGAAACAAGATTTTCTAAAGGTATCATTTTCCAATCAGAACATCTAACAAGTATCCAAGGTATCATCCCAATCAAAGATATTGCTTCTTCCTGAGAACTAGCATCATCGAGATTAACTTCAGCAACATCCGGGGCTTTTCCCCGCCAGACTCGCGAACATAATTTGTTAGGAGATTCCGAGTAAGAATCTTGCCAAAGCTCTATATTATCACCTCTAAAGTAATTTTGAAGCCTCAACTGAGGTAGAATTTTCATGGACTACCGCTCTTAATGCCTTAACACAGGATTCGGGATTATTAGAACCAAAGACTTGCCTTCCTATACAGACCCCAGAACCACCGGCAGAAATTGATAATTCCACAATATGAAGTAATTCTGTAAATGATATACCTCTAGGTCCACCCGAAATAAGAACTGGAATTGGTACTGCTTGACAAACTAACTTGAATGATTCAACATCTCCAGTCCATGGAACTTTGACAACATCGCACCCTAGTTCCCAAGCTACTCTTGCAGCATGAGCAACTCCATTAGTAATATCTCCTTCTGAAATTTTTAGATATGGTCCTCGAGGATAAATCATTCCAAGAGTAGGCATTCCTAATGCTAATGCTTCGCCTGTTAAATCACCCATTTCTTTGATCATTTCGGATTCAAAATAATCTCCAAGATTAATTTGCGCTGAAACTGCGTTAGCTCCACGAATAAGACATTCATCTGCTTTGGCAACTCTAACTTTGTATTGGTCCTTTTCACCAGCATTCACCGTCGAAACTGAAACATGACAAATGAAATTACTCCACCCCGTTTCCTCAACATAATAACTCAAAGCACCTTTCTGTAGAATTATTGCGTCAGCGCCACCTGAAATACAAGAAGAAACGACTTCATCCATTCTTTCCAACCCTTTTTCAGGATATGCAGAGATGCCATGATCCATAGGTATCCAAACGCCTCGTCCATTGGGTAAAATCTTGGTAAGACGATCTACAAGTCCATCTCCCATGATTAGCGCCCGCGGTCTTACTCTTGAAAGGTATCGTATAGTAAAAAGAGACAAAAATAGTCAAAAAATACTATTTATAGTTCTAAATCAATAATTAAAGGCGCGTGATCAGACACTGTTAGCCCTCCTTCTCTCAATATCTTAGCGGACTTAAAAATCCTGAACGCAGCTTCATTCGCAAGAGCATAATCTATTCTCCACCCTCTATTTAATGCTCTAGCCTGACCTCTGTTTGACCACCAGGAATATGGTCCTTTTATGTCACCAGAGTCTATCCTTAATAGATCATACAATCCTATTGAAAGGAAACGTGTGAACCATTCTCTTTCATGTAATAAAAAACCAGATGTATTACGATTTCCAGTAGGATTCCAAATATCATTTTCAGTGTGAGCAATGTTCAAGTCGCCACAGATTAATACTGGTTCATCAATATCTATAAATTTTTTAGACCATATTAACAGATCTTCAAGCCATTGATCTTTGAATCTCTGCCTCTCTTCGTTTGAAGAACCATTTGGGAGATAGATATTAATGCAGTGAAGAGAACCGTGTTTAGTATACAAAACTCTTCCTTCAGAGTCATCTATATCTACAATGGTAGATATCCCACGCCCTTCTTCAGATATTCCAACTCTCGACCAAGTAGATACACCTGAATATCCTTTTTTCTGCGCGGGATGCCAAATTGCCTCATGACCTCCATGAGGTGCCCAATCTTTAGGCATCTGTTCAGGTAAAGCACGAACTTCTTGAAATAGCCAAATATCACTATCAATTTTATCAATAAAATCATTCAGTCCTTTTCTACTGGCGGCTCTAATTCCATTAAGATTCCAAGTTACAATACGCATTCAAAAACCTCACTGGGATAAATCCTTAACTTTCTCAACTAAATCCATTCTTTTAATTCTCCAAATTCCAAATGGCACCATGCTAATTGCAATTAGTAGCACAATACCCATAATTTGGAGAGCAACCCCCGGATCAACACTCACAGGCAGGAATATTTGCCATGAAGAAAACGCGGATGCTAGTGCCACCGCGCCTCCAAATGCAAATATAATACCAACAATTCCTCCAATAAAGCCAATTAGAATACTCTCGAACAATAACATTGTACCTATACTCCATGTTGATGCTCCCAATACTCTGAGAGTCGCAAGTTCAAAGTCTCTTTCTGCGATATTCATAATCATGGTATTGAACATTACAACTAAAGTGAATAGAAGGCCCAAAAATAACATGCTATCAAAGCCCTTACTCTGTTGTTCTAGTAAGGCATTTATTCCGTCAAGCATTGTCTGGCGTTCAACTATACCAACTGAAACTTCTCCTAAATCAGAGTCAACTGTAACACCATTAGGAAGTTGTAAGTAGATAGATGTTGTATTGATTCCAATAATATCGCTTAAGTCACTTCGCAGGAAATACATTGTTCGAGCTAACTCTGCATTCGATACTGCTACAATCTCAACATCTATTTGTACTCCATTAATACTCACATTACGTATATCACCAACATTCCAATTGAGAAAAATCATACTACCCTCATCCATCATTACTTGAGGAACTGCAGAATCTGCATTCGGGAACTTACCATCAATTATTGGAACTGAACGCATTCCTTGAGTAAACGAATCAAGGCCTACTAAAGTAAACATTCTTTCAACGTCATTAGAATCTGATACTGAACCCAATGGTGTTTCAATAATCATCTCATAAGACGCTGAATAATTCTCTGCCCACTCTACTACTGGATTTTCAGAATCGGGCATTATGTATACCTGAGCATCCCATGTTTGTTCAGTTTCGAGTCCACCCACGAACGTGTCTTGGAGACCAACAGACATCATTTGTACCGAACCGAAAAGCATCAAAGAAATTCCAACAGCAATGAAAGTCATACTCAAACGTATTGGTTTGCGAACACTAGAACGTATTGAGAGCCCAATTTTAGTAGGCATCCAAGAAGTTAGTTTCCTAAGGTTTTCTGAACCGATACGCATTTGATTCTGGCCACTTAATACTTGTAAGGGTTCGAGTCTACTTGCCTTCCATGCTGGGAAAGCACCGGATAAGAAAACTACGATCATTGTTAAACCAATTATTAAGAAATACAATGAAAAAGGAATCTCACGTTCTACAATAGGCATCCCAACGATTCCTTGATAGAAATCTAACATCCAATCCATTCCCCAAGGACCGGCTAATGCTCCGATTAAACATCCGATACCTCCAATTGCCATAGGAGCAAGTAAGTAGCCAGTCATTAATGATGAACGTTGTACACCTAATGTACGTAGCACTGCAATCTCCTTAGCTTGACTTTGAATTAATCTCTGAAGACTTAGAGAAATAGTAATTGCGGCTATGCAAGCAATCATTATTGTGAATGGGAGTGTTGTTTCTTCAGCACCTTTCAAGTCCTGTCTCATAAATTCAACGTTTTCATTTTGCCCTCTATCTCGTACTCTTCCGTCAATTTCTGCCGCCTCTAAAGAAATATCTATTAGGTTTTTAATTTCATCAATTTCTTCACCTTCATATTTATCAGTGTCAGGCAAGTCAAATGAAGGAGTACCTTCTACATCAATCATTATGATATTACTAGTACCTATTTCATCACCTGTTAGACGGGCCATCCCTGCATCAGAGAGATATCCGACAACATATTCTCCGGGTTCAGGAGGGAAAAGACTACCTTCAGGAGCCATAAGAACATGCAAAGGATGGTAGCCGATACCTACAAGAGAAAAATTAGCAGTATTATTTCCGGCACTTATAGAGATATTATCTCCTATACTGAGACCTAATGCATCTGTTACATGAGAGTCAATGACTATTTCGTCAGGAGAAATTGCTATACGCCCTTCTGAATGACCTTCTGGCATCCAAACTCGATCGGCATTAGCATCTTGTGGAATACCGTGCCACAGTGAGTTGATTATTCGTTCACCATCTTCATCTACATGGAACATAGCGCCTTGTGCTACAGTTCTTCCTTCACAAGAATCTAACTCTATATCTAAAGAAATTGAGTTCCAATTCATTTCAAGATTATTACAGAATGTTTGAACCTGATTATCAGTCCATTTTGTACTACGATTATCAATCCATACATCTGCCAGATTGGCACCATTATCATCATCGGCCTGAATTGAATCGTACATTCCGCCTAAATTATGCGCATATCCACCAAATGTAATCCCTGAAAACACTCCAATGAAAATCATAAGAACAACAGCTAAAAGTCTTATCTTAGTTCTTGAAAGACTGCGAAATAGCCTTTTATTTAACAGATTTGACATTATGAAACCTCACACTATAAATCTTCAACAATATTTTCATCTGAAATTATCTTACCGCTATCAATCCTAATCACTCTGGTAGCATATTTCACTAATCCTTCATCATGAGTAACAAAAACAGAAGTTATTTTTTCTTTTTTACATGCTTCGACCAATGCTAGCATGACTTTGTTAGAGGTTTCTGTATCGAGATTCCCTGTTAATTCGTCACCTAATAATAGAGTGGGGCGCTTTGCAATACTGCGGGCAATAGCAACACGCTGTTGCTGACCGCCACTAATTTCTCCAGGGAAACGATTGATCTCATCCTCAAGACCTACAAGTCTGAGTAATTCTTTGGCCCTAGAAGGATCTTTGTTTCCTGCTAATTCTTGAATCAAGAGTATATTCTCAAGAACTGTGAGATCCTGAAGTAAATTAAAAAATTGAAACACATATCCAATATTATCCCTTCTAAATGAGGTCATCATTTCAGAATTATCTCTTGGAACGTCATTATCAAGGAATTTATATGTCCCAGCAGTTGGACTATCCAGGGCTGAAAGGCAATTCAATAATGTGGTTTTTCCAGAACCTGAAGGACCAAGGAGAATGACTCGTTCACCTTCATAGATTTCGATACTAACACCATCAAGAGCCTTGACAACACCAGCAGGTGTTTCGTAATGCCGTTCTAAGTTTTCCATTTGTAACAATCTATTCATTTTTCACCCTCATTAGTTTAATCTAGGCATTAGAATTACTTGATGTAGCAAAGAATGCCATTGATTCCCTGAATAATTCTTCTCTTCTTCTTCTTTTATTTCTTCTGAGATGGAGGAATGTAAATACAAAAGCAAGTAGGATTAGGAACGGGATAAAAGTCTGAGCATGATATTTCTCCATAAATTCAATTATTCCACGTGCAGTGTAAGCCCATGTTACTGATGCTGCTGAACCACCTATCAAACAGGCTAACAGAACTCTCCTAAAACGCATTCTGGCTACAAGCCCAAGCATAGCACCAACTAATACACCGCTAGCCATAAATGGAATCCAAACAAATACAATCAATCCCCAAAACCCATACTTATCTATTCTTGATCTATTTGAATGAGCCACATATTCAACCGAAGATAAAATATCCCCCATAAATGGATTTTGTAGCAACACACCAGTTAGACCTGCTTGCTTTGCAACCATAGCTTCACCGACTAAATCATCTTGACTTGAGCCGAGCTCAACTCTTCCAGCCACTGCTCTATCTGAAAGACTAGCCTTTTCATTTCGTGCACTAACAACTAGTTCTCTATCACCTAACAGACTATCCAAATTGATTATCAGGAAATCTGTTAAGTCATCTTGCATATCAATGTAGGATTTTCTGTATAGGAAATAAGAGAACTTCATCATAGGAGTATAAATTACTCTAATCAAAACTGACTCTTCGTCTACAATTATAGCAGTACCATAATCAACAAGATTATGCATCTTGAACCATTTATCTAAAACATGAGTGATTTCTTCCTCTAATTTTCCATTTTCACCAAGACCTGAGAAAAACAAAGTATAATCTTCTGAAAGGGGACTTCTTTCTGAAACCACTAGTGATAGGTCTTTAGAAAGAATAAAATCATTTTCTAAAGAACTATTTTTACCATCTGTGCATATTGACTTAATTTGTAGAGGCCTCATTTCACCAAAAATTGAAAACTCTTCAAGTAAATCTTTAGTTAGTTTTGCACGAATATCGGTGGCTTCTCCGATTGTCTTATTGGTGGTATTATATGGGATAATAATATCAATTGATATAGCTCTTTCTTGCATCTTTAACTCTTCGAAATTTAATTTGATTCTCAGCTCCTCTTCTGATTTAATCAGAGTCCTCTCTATGAGTCTGAAAAGTTGCTTTTTAGTTAAAATGTCATCAATTTCACGATGATACATTCGATGCATTAATGGATATTGAACGCAAAGGAAAAATATTGACATTCCTAAAGAAATTGATGCCATCCACCATGCTGGAACTCCTGCACTACCGCCAGTAAGCATAGCGGTTTCTCGGCCTCCCGCCCATTCTGCTGCCATTAGAGCCCACCCCCAGTAACCAAATTCTGTCATTGTGAAACAATCTCTAGGTTCAGGGTCAGATATCTCTAGTGAGTGACCAGATATCTCTAAGTCTACAATTTTCTCTTCTCCCTTGATTTGTAATTGGGATGAAACTTCATCAAATGACGACTTATTCGTGACTAGTAATTCTTCATCATTTGAACTTTGATAAATTTGAGCAGATAGTAAATAAGTTCCATCTTGAATGTCAGATTCTAATCCAAATGATAGTTCTACATTACCTAAATCACTTTTGTAAAATTCAATAAATGATTCTGATTCGCTATAATTTGTAATTTTAACTACTAAGACCGAAAATCTGTCTAATTGTACATTCTTTGATCTAATCTTAACCTCATCATGATTTTCAACGAAAATACTGAAAGATATAGCGCCTTGATTATCAACACATTCTCCACCTGTATCTAAAGGTGTTTTCGAAAGTTTTTCGTCTAAGAATATTGAATCTCCAGCTAACATTCCTGAAGACAATAGAGTGACACCTCCAAAAAATACGATACCTGCAATCAGGCCAAAAATCAATACTGCATCATCGAAAGTTTTAGGAAATTTTTTATTTTTATCTGTTCTACGTAACCGTATCCTATCTAGTTCCTTGTCAATACTAGTGTTTTCAGAAGATTTTTTGATTTCAGAAGAGTTACCTAAGTCTGAAAATTGTTCAGCCTCCTCACCCATAATACATGGACAAAGGCAGAGGACATTAAGTCAACGGTTACAAAATCAAAAAAAAACCTGAAAAGGTGGTGCAGGGGACAGGATTTGAACCTGCGAAGCACTACGCACTGGGACCTAAACCCAGCCCCTTTGACCACTCGGGTACCCCTGCTTGTGTTTGCCGGAGAGCATTTGAGTCAAGAATGCAACGGATGAGCCGTTCTGAGACCCAAGGGTCTTAACCGGAAGTTAAAGCGAGCGAAATTGAGGGTGGCTATGGCTCGTATAGGTATTATCGGTTTGGGCAATTGGGGGACTGCACTTGCTAAAGTGTGGAGTGACGATGGACACAATGTAATGGGGTGGACCATTGAGCAAGAAGTATATGAGTCTATTATGAAAGAAAATATCAATAAAAAATATTTGCCAAATACGGAAATTCCTGACCTGCAAGCAACTATGCAGATTGAAGATATAACTACTGAATGTGAAATTATTGTTTTAGCTGTACCAAGTGGCATTATTCTTGGAGTAGTAGATCAGTTAATTCCACATTTAAGACCATCACACTTACTAATTGATTTAGCAAAAGGCTTAGCCCCTGAAGAGGAGGGAGGATCAGGGATAATCTCTAAGGCTATCTCTAAAAGACTGGAAGAAGCGAACAAATCGAATTCACTGGTCGTTATGACTGGCCCTACAATAGCTCCTGAAGTAGCGAGAGGAGTGATGACTACTGCGCTAGTTGCATGTCATGATAGGACTATTGCTGAAAGAATTGCAGATAGACTGTCTACTAACACCCTCGTATTAACGCCTGCTGATGACCCAGAAGGGGCAGAACTTTGGGGTGCTTTCAAGAATACAGTTGCACTTGCATGTGGTTTAGTAGATGGATTAAGAAACACTATTGGAGGTGATAATCTGAAAGCGGCATTAGTCCTAGCAGGCTTTAGTGAAGGAATTAGATTGCTAAATGCAATGGGTGCAGAACCATCAACTGCATTTGGACCTGCAGGATTAGGTGACCTATATGTTACCGCAACCAGCCCTAGGAGTAGAAACAGAACTTTAGGTGAAATGTTGGGTTCTGGGAAAACGTTAGAAGAAGCATTAGATGAAATGCATATGGTGGCAGAAGGAGTTAGAGCAACTAGAATGTTCGTTAAAATTGCTCCAAAATTAAATATTGAAATTCCTTTCTTGTCATCTCTAAGTAAACTATTGGATGGTGAGATTCCAGTTGAAGAGGCAGTAAGAACTATGGTTGCTTCATATCAAAATTAAATCCAGTATTATAGGAGAGATACATGAGAAACACTGGACATAGATTGGGAGCCTCGGGTACTAATCTAGAAAATACCATTCAAGGATTAAAGAATAAAATCAACAATCTAGATGATAAGAATTTCAAGTATTGGGAATTTGATATTAGAGAATCCAGTGACGGCGTAATATTTGTATTTCATGATGATGTGATAAAATTAGATAATGAGTTAGTTGAGATTTCAAAAATGAGTTTCTTAGAAATAAAAGAAGCAGGGAGAAAATTGGACATATCCATACCAACATTTGAGGAAGTAGTAACTGAATTAGAAAAGAGAAAAGAAAAAGTAATGATTGAAATAAAAGAAATCTTTTCTGATGAGGCTAAATATGAGCTTATCAAAAGGACATCTGGCCATGAGAATTGGAAAATAATGGCAACTCCTGAGCGTTTTGAGAAATCTTTTCCTAAAGATTCAAGAGATTTTTGGGCGGAGCAAATTCGAAATGCGAATATAGAATTGGTTAGAGTCGGGAGACATAGGGTCGATCTTTTTAGAGCATCAAAATCATATGTAAAATGGTTAATAGCCAAGCCTAAATGGCTATTTGGCCTGTAAAGTTATTGATTTTTATCATATTAGAATAAAGTTTAGGCTACCCTAAATATTATTTGTGAATAGTTGTTCCGACATATATGGAAGCAGCCAAGATTACAGACTGGGCAATTAAAAATAAAGCAATTTTAATGGTTGGAGTATTACTATCTGCGGTTACAATATATTTTATTTTTGATGTTAATTATGAAGAATGTGATGATAAAGAAAATTGTCTTGTTATTGCTTTCGAAGTACAGGACACATACCTAATATGGGATAAGAATCCGCAACATTTAGCAGATAAAATGAGTTCTCTTACCGGGATGGATGTTGAAATATATGCAGTTCCTGATTCAGGTGCTGCTATAGAAGCGGTAGATAAAGGGCATGCAGATATTGCATTCATGGATGGTGCAGCAGCATGGCTAGCTTGGGAAGTATATGGATTGGATGTTTTAGCAGCTGAAGAAAAGGCAGATGGAAGAGTTTACTATAACGCAACTGCATGGGTAAAAGCAGATTCTGACATGGCTGAAGCATACCTTGACAACGATAATTCAACAGATCCATTCGAACTAATGAGAGGGAAGAAATCTTGCCATACTGGATGGTTGAAAAGTGCTGGTATGTTAATTCCAATGGGTTATTTAATTGGTAATGGTTATGCTGAAGTGATAGGGGATGAAAATGAAATTGAGTCATTAAGAGCAACTGTTCATGGTTTCTTTTCAAATGATTCAAGCATACCTGAAGGTGGCACACCCTACTCATCATACAAAGGAGCATTGAGATGTCTTTCAGATGGAACTGGAGATGTAGCTCTAGTAAAGGACACAGTGGTTGATTCATATTGTACCGGAGAAGATAGATACGACTGGTGCCTAGATGTTGAAGAATATGTGATGCTACCTGCATTTGGACAAGCACCGAGTCATCCAGCAATCTATAATTCTGAAACTATGGATGAAGAAACCGTAGTTATTGTTCAGGAAGGTTTGGCAAAACTTGGAGATGATGACGAAGGTAGAGAAATACTCAACGACTTATTGAATACAGATGGAATGGTAGTTGCTAACTCAGAGGAACATCTAGGGACTTATGCCGCTGCTATCTCTAATGTACCTGGAATACAAGCTTATTTTGAATAAAATAAATATATCATTACTCGGTGTGTTTTATGAAGCAATTTGCAGTATTTGTTTTAGTGATACTTTGTTCTGGATTGACCGGTTGTATTGATGAAGGCGAAGAAGAATTCGAATGGCCCGAACCCACGGAATTTAATTGTGATATTTCTCCAAATTTTAATCTTGAATGTGAGTTATACATGGAAGGATTAGACACTCCACATCATTCAATTTCTAATCCTAAGAATGGAGATCTATGGATTATTTATCTCAACGGATTCGTTAAATCATGGAATGGAGAAGAACTAGGAGATGTTGCTGATTTAACTTCATTTGTAAATCGTTGCCATATGGAACAAGGACTTCTGGGAATGGCTTTCGATGAAGACTTCAATACTTCAGGGACTGTACTAATCTCATATATCGAAGAAGGAAGTTGTGATGGCCCTAATGACTCAGATCTAATTTTAGCATCCATGAAAGTAGGAGAGAATGGATTACTTGACCCATCGACTATTTCACCTCTAAGAAATATTGAACAACCTTACAGGAATCATAACGGTGGGCATCTAATTAGTATTGGAAATAATCAGTATCTATGGGGTATTGGTGATGGAGGTAGTGCAAACGACCCAGAAAATAATGGACAAGATAGTAGTAACTCTCTAGGGAGTATTAATTTATTTTCTTACCGGGATGGAGAAATTTCTCCAGTAATAAATAATACAGAAAAAGATCCTTATGTCTTACACCATGGTCTAAGAAATCCATGGAGATTTTCATTGGGAGAAAATAATATGATTTGGATTGGAGATGTTGGACAAAATTGTTGGGAAGAAATAAATCTGGTTCCACTATATGAAAGGAAAAATCTTGGTTGGTCAATAAAAGAAGGTTTTCAAGATTTTGAAGAAGATGGAGAATGCAATCAAAATAGTAACCAAGATGACGATAATCTAACTTATCCAGTTTTAGCTTATGGTCATGAAAATGGGAATTGTTCGATTACAGGTGGTTTTTGGATGGATTGGGGGCCAGAATCACTACGAAACGGTTATCTTTATGGAGATTTTTGTAGTGGAGAAATCTGGTTGTTAAAACAATCTGATGATGATAGATGGGAAGAGAATTATGTCGGATCAAGTGGTGGAATGATTGTAGGTTTTGGTAGAGGAATATCTGATGAAGTATTAATTTTTCATTGGACTGGAGATATTGTACTAATTGAATAATCTAAATCTATCATTTACTAATGAAGGATGGTAAGAATACACTTATCCAAGATGGACTATTATGTTCGACTTCCTCTGTAAAATACGAACGTGCTTTAATTGAAATAAAATCAATGATTAAAACCACTATGAAAATAATAATCAGATATGCAATTACTTTGTCATATTGTAAGAATTTAAGGTATAAATTAATGTAATATCCGATACCTCCAGCTCCTACGATTCCAATTACAGTTCCGTGACGGAAATTATATTCAAACATGAAAATTGCTTGTGAAATTAGATCATTTGCTGATTCCGGTATCACTACTTCAAAAGCAGTTTCTAATTTTGAAAGGCCCATTGCTTCTGCGGCATCTAGAGGTGTTTTTGCCATCCCTTCAATAGACTCATACTGAAGCTTACCAAGATAACCCACTGTGTAAACAGTCATTGCCAAAACACCGGCCAGAGGGCCAAAACCAATTAATATAACAAAAAATATAGCCCAAATAAGACTCGGTAAACTCCTAAATGCTGCTAGTAAGAATCTAGAAGAATAAGAGACCCATGATGAATTCAAATTTCTTGCAGCTAACAATGAAAAAGGAAGGGATAAAATCATTCCAAAAACAGTTGATACAAATGCAATCTTTATTGTTTCTATCAAGCCTATCCAAGCGGTTGAGCATGTAAAATCCATGAATGTAGGATAAACGGTACATACAGGGTATGCTTGTGGTTCAACCACACTCCAATCTGGTGGCCATAATGATTCTTGAATGAATTCAGTAAGATTACCGAGGCTTCCTGACAACCTTCCCCAGTCGCTAACCATTCCTTCTAAAATTAATATTGCAAATAAAAATATAGATAGCAAAAAAAATGGTAAAGAATAACTGTTGACAAAAATTCTTTTCATATCTTTACCTCCATTGCAGTCGGTTCAGTGATAAATGGATTTACACGACCGTCATCAATTACTAATAATCTATCAGCCATTATTTTTGCCCGAGAAATATCATGCTCAACTACCAAAAGAGCAGCATTATTAGATTTGACATATTGAGTAACCTCTCCAAGGACCATATCTATAGTATCCTGATCTAATTCACTTAGAAACTCATCAGCTAGTATCAGACTGGGTGATTGAGCGAGAGTTCTAGCAGTAGCTACTCTTCTTTGTTGCCCACCAGAAAGCTTCCTAATTGGCTCATTTATTTTTTCTTCCAGACCCATAGACTTGATTGCTTCAATTGCCTTATTTTTTGCGAGAGTTGAAGGTAATCGAAAAAAGTGAATTCTTTGAGGTATTGGTACCGGTAGTGAGATCGAGACGGTTTTATTGTGACCAGCATTAGCACCCAACATAACATTGTGCAAAACACTGGCGTGCCTTACTAAACCAAGACTCTGAGGCACATATCCTAGTTCTCCTCTATTGGTACGATTCGGACTGACCTTTCCACATACCTCAACACTCCCTGAAAGAGGTTTCATTAATCCTGCAATAGTTTTCAATAAAGTAGACTTACCGACTCCAGAGGGTCCAGCAATAGCAACTATCTCTCCGGGAAATATTTCTAGATTTGGTATCTGAACTAAAGGTTCATGTTCCTTATATCCAATTGAAACATCATTTAATCGTACAATTGGTTCAATATTCCATGGAATATCTGTCATAGACTCACCTCGCACACCTAAGTACTAAGTTTAGGTGACCCTAATCCCTTATTTGGTATTGCCGGATTGGAGGGAAACTCAAAATTTATATTCAAGATATTATTAGTTTGCAAAGACATCAGAATAATACGAAGAAATACTTGGAATTATAGATATGTATGAAGAATATTCTCCTAGATGTTCTTGAGATGTTACTCTAATAACTCCGGAAGTATCTAGTATATTCCTCATTATTTCAGAACCACACGTATTTTTCTCAGAAGTTTCATCTATGACGTGAATAGAGATATCATAGCAACCAGTATATATTGATCCCCTTGTACTAAAATTTTCTAGATACATCTCAAAATTAAGTGAAATTAAAGCATTCAAAACTGCAGTTCTCGTCTGTATATCAAATAATTCTGGATTATAGATGACTGAGTCACTAGGAATCGGAGCTAATGGAGGAAGTGAAGTATAATCTTCAATATCTAAGCACCAATCCATATTCTCTGAGATGATGACATTATTACAATATTTATCAACAGAATTTTCTTCTAAAAATACCACATCTCCTGCACCTTCTGAAAGGCATCTCAGCGCACCTGAATCGCCATAATATGAGTCATTATTATTAGGAATTGAAGAATTAATGCTAAAGAAAGAATAGATAACCTCCACTAAAGATTCAACATCATAACTTTCATTTAATTGAAGATAATTATTTCGTGCTAAGTAGCTTATTGGAAGCATCACACTTTCCAAATCGGAAGAATCTGAATGGCAGGATGTTTTTCCTTGTAGTAAATCAAAAGGATTGGTAAACGGATCATTATCTAAATGACTGATGGAAATAGAACTATTTGATTTCACCCATGGTAAGATATCTGAATATGTTCTACTATCCTCCATCTCTACTGCGGCCATTAATGCCAAATCATATTGCTTCCAACCGAACCAAGCTAACTCTGAATCAACAATCGCAATATCGGCAGTACCTTCGGATAGACTACTAAGAATTTCATCTTCAGAATTAACAAAAATAATTTCAACATCTACATTTAATTTTTCTGAAAGGTAGTCAGCCAAAATTTCAGGATTATTATCTACATCGCTAGAAAACTCAGATAAATCATAAGCAATTCTTATTTTTTCAATATTCGGAGATACAGATGTATTTAGAGAAAACTTATCCTCATAGTATGCAGATATTCCAGGAATATTAGATATTAATGATGAGTAACTACCCAAATGCACCGATGTATTAGTTTCAATAAAACCCGGGGTATTCAAGATGTTATCAAGGATATTTGTAGCTTCTGAATCCCTATCCATTCCAACTAAAATATTAGTTATATCATCTACTAAATCTGAATTTAAATAATCAGGGTTGTACATTACGGGGTTACTCGGAGATTGCCCGAAGGCAGGTAGTGCAATATATTCATCAATTTCAAGGCACCACTCCTGATTAAGTGAAGGATTTTCATTATTACATAGTTGCTCTACAGTATTTTCTTCCAAAAATGATACTTCACCTGTACCATCAGATAAACATCTCAGCGCACCCGAATAACCGTAGTATGGAGTACCAGTTTCTGGAATAGATGAATTGGAATTGAAGTATGCTTGAATAGTATTTCTTATAGTTTCAACATCATTAGGATCTCCTATGATATTCGCATATCCAAGACCAATTAAGTAACCCATTGGAAGGAGCATGCCTACTGATTTCAACCATCCTGTATGACAAGAAGTCTTTCCAGCCATCAACGCGAATGGGTCAGTATATGGGTTTCCATCAAGATGAGCACTTGCAATATCTGAATCAGATTTAACCCACGCATTGGCGTTGTAGTATGACCTTCCATCAACATTAAGGTCAGCAGCTAAAACTTCCAAGCCATACTGCTGCCATCCGACCCATGCGGCTCCAGCATCCATCATTGCAATATCTGCATTTCCAAATCTCAGAGCCTCCACCATAGCACCTTCAGAATCAACACTAAATAGAGAGACATCATAATTTAATTTCTCAGAAAGATAATCTGCAAAAATCTGAGGATTTGATTCAAAATTATCAGCATTTTCTTTGATCTCATATGCAATCACTATACTGCCTAAGCTATCCTCATCACTGTTATTGCCTAGACATCCCGAAATTAGAGTCATCAACATGATTGAAGTAATTAGTATTGTAACAAACTTACTATTCTCCATTTCAACACCTCTGTGAATAAATATACGAGTAGATACTAGTAATTTAATGTAGGTTTCTTGAAAGTAAACGGTTGGGTTAACGGAAGACGCCTGAATTGAATGTGAGTTCATTTAACTATGATGTAGCTATTGATATCTGTTGTGAGCCAGATAAACTAGCGTCTTCCGTTACCGTTCAAGTAATCATTCTATACAGGCAAAATGCCCGCATAGAAATCGTAATTTTATTCCAGAGTCCCAATGTCTTCCGCAGTAATCCCGAAGTGATCCCATACTGGCTGTAACCATGATCTGATATCATCCTCGTAGTCTGCTGAAGAATCTCCTTCATTCGCTAAATCAAACATGGCAACTATCTTGTCTGAGTAATAGTTTGCGTACCAACCAAATGCTTCACATTCTTCTTGTGACATCCCCTCATGCTGAGCATGTGTAACTGAATTGTAACATCCGGTAAACTCCTCTCCGTTAGGATCGTTCTGAGAAGTATAGTTCTCCAGATACATATATGCATCACAAGATGCCTGTGAATTATCCGATGATACCGTGTGTGAAACCATATTGTAGCAGATTGAAGTATACTCTGCGACATATGCCTCAATTACTCTGTAGAAAGCATGTCCTTCTGCCTGATGCTTGTCATAGTCAGCAGCATCTCCGGCGGCTAAATCATCTGTCATTTTCGATGCATATCTAACAGAAGCCTGTGAATATACAATTATGATATTCTTTAGAACTTCATCCCTTGCATCGATTACCCCTTGCATATCTTCATTCTGAAGAGCAGTTAGGCCATCTTTCATTGCAGCTAAAGTAGCGACATTTGTGAGCGCTGTACCATCATCATTGGTGGTTCCGAAATTTCCAGCTCTCTTGTCAGCAGTTGCATATGGCCCGCATCCATCGTAATCTGCATTAGAGTCATCTGGTCCATGATAGAATGCCCAACCCTCATCCCATGCGTGTTGTGCATCATCAGGTCCCCAGTTTCCAGCCTCTGCTTTGATGATAGCTGCATTAAGTTCATGGATCGCATATGCAGTCATTACTCCATTTTGGATACCCTTCTCAACAGCCTGATCCCTTACAGTATCAGATTCACCTGCGAATGGTCCTGTTCCATCAATAGCTGCGGATACAAAATCATTCCATGAGCCGTCAGCACCATAGTATTCGTCATAAGCATGATTCTTTCCTGACGCATCAGCAAAGCCCATTAGTGTCCTATATGATCCATCTGACTTCTCTGCATGCTCTCCATTTTCATAGATTTCTTTCACTCCATCCCAATCGTATGCGCCTGATAGATCTTTGATATCACAAACATCACCCATAAGCATTCGATGGTTATCTACATCAGAGGCGTAGTCATAACCTCCATCGGATTCATCTAAGTCAATTTTTTCATCATCTGACAGACAGCCTGCAAATGCTGCTGCAAGCATAGTCGTTGTCATCATTATAGCAATTATTTTATTATTTTTCATATTCTCAACTCTTATTTTAGGCTTCCCTAAAAATCCGAGAGGGGGAGAGTATATGAAATTTAGGTTACCCTAAACTCATAAATTAGATATTAGAATAATATGAATGCGTCGGCGATATAATGATGTGATTATACTCACTCGATAGATTGTGAGTGGAAGTAGTCGAAGTAAAATTCTAGCCTCAATCTGTGTAATCCTTATGATTTCAATGATGGTCCCTATTGAGCAGGGAAAAAGGTCTCTAGATTCGGAAAAAGTAACTAAATATCAATTAGGTGGTGGAGGAGGAAGTATTGAGGAAAGATGTAGCTCGATCACTTTCGAAGATATTCTCCCTTACACACACGCACATTTTGATATTGTGGTAGAAGATGATTGGGACTCGGCTATAGTTGAAGCTAGAGCATGGATAAATGGGACTAGCGTTGATTTGTTAAGAGAGAAACTGGATTTATATCTAGAAGAATTATATCCCAGTGGAGGAGATGGTTGGATTTCAACAGATGAAAAGTCGGCTGTCGAAGCCGTGGCCTCTGAGTGTATTGAGTACGCACTAACTAGAATTGGTATGAGAGAGTCATCTCCTCATAGAGGAGGAGTTGGTCTTGATTGGAAAAATACTTCATGGCAAGACAATGGTGTAATAATTGAAGAGTGGAATTTAGTACCTTCGAATCATGCAGATATTAGAGAATGTGCCACAATTGGTTCTAGTAGTGATTGTGTAGAGGTCCCTGTATTTCCAAATTCGGAAAGAGACTGTAATACTCTAATCGATACTTCGGAAGGAGTAGATGAATGTAGACTAGAATTGTGGATGAATGCAACAATGGAAATACCTAGCATTGATCAAGGGGAGGAATTTACTTTAGCGTTCAATGCTTCTAATATGACGAATGCTGTATTGGAATTCACATTTCCTAATAATCCGGAACTAAGAATTGATATGTGGGAAGAATGTGAAGGGAGAGATGTTGAGTTTGAGCCATCAACTCATGAAGATGCGCCGCTAAGAGGAACATGTATTGGCGACGGATCATCAACCTATTCATTTGAGAATAATGGAGATGAAGGGATTAAATTCATTCTAATGCCACATAGAAGTACGGAATTATGGCCTAGCGGTGAAGATATTTTTGTAGACTTTACCACTGCACCAATTCCAGTCAATAATCCACCATCTTGGAGTATTAATGCACCGAATGATGGAGATTGGTTTCCCTCACTTGAAAGTGGTGAAATTATTTGGGCAGATTGGGAGCAAATTTCTAGCTGGTTTACAGACGAGAAACCTATTTCACAATTAGTAATCAATTGTAGTTCTGAGTCAGGAATAAATGTTCATCAGTCAACTGATAAGTCTTTTTACGCGACTATTCAATTCGGTGAGAACGCAGAAATTACATGTGAAGCTATTGATGATTCGGGTCAAAGCTCAGGAATGAGAACCTGGAACCTAGGAATTCCAATTTCTGTAACTACCGAATCAGAAATATTACTCAACCCACATCCGATAGACATAGACTTTAACGGAGATTGGCCAGATATATCTCTAGATTACGTATTCACTCAGTCTCAGAATATTAATTCTGCAAACAAAGAGTCGGTCACTATCAACTCGGACGCTTCAATAGATATTTATTCTAGTGAAATGATTCCGGGGTTGGTAAATCTGTGGATGAGTATAGATGGTGATTCGATATATTATACTGAAAAAATATTCAATTTAGGAATCATCAAAGAAAGTTCTCCTCCTGTGATTAGTGTTTCAGAATATGGCTGGGAAATGGATATTTGGCAGGCTCAAGGGCAATTTAGCGACCCTGACGGAGAGAATGTAGATTTCTCATTATCAGTTGATGGATTATCTGCAGGGAGTATATCCGTTTCTGGAAACTCATGGAGTACTCCGATGATAAATTTCGGATTATGGGATGAAGGAGTGCATGAAGTGAAAGTCATTGGATGTGATACATCTGCCAAATGTAGTGAGTTAGTTTTAATGGTAAATAATAGCCATTTATTCCAATCAGATGTTAATCCCATTACTCCTATCGATGATTCAGAATCCGGATCTTTACCGGGATTCAGTGTAATTCTAGCAATTATGTCTTTGACTATCGGTCTCATATACTCTAACCGTCGCGACTAACATATGAGTTTCTCCGGGAGAGTGAGCAGGGAATCACATGAGGGTGGATTACTGATATCATTCGAAGGGAGAGCGCCCGGATTATACACAGGGATCAGAATAGTTGGTGGGAAATTTTTAGGGAGAGTTGATTCCGTAATTGGGCCAGTAAATAACCCGTATATTCACGTTAAGCCAGTATCGGATGACTTGATGATTCAGAAAACTATAGGTTCACCAGTTGAAATTGCTCCAAGAGACAGAAGGCCGAAGAGCGAGAGAGGAAAGAACAGAAAAAATAATCCTAGAAACAATAGAAGAAAGACTGATTCTAAAGAATTTCCAAATATGAAACCTGGCGACTGGATTTGCCCGAAATGTAAAAATCATAATTATGCCAGTAAGAATTTCTGTAATAGATCAAACTGCGATGTTAGGAAACCTGGTAATTCAGGGGAAGGCAAGGGTAGAAGAAATACTCCTGCTAGAACTAGGAGACCTGATCGGAAAGGAGCTATGAATACAGGGAAATCTAATCGTCGAAATACAAATCGACAATCGAAATCTAGAAATGGAAACATTAGGAAGAATAATAATTCTAGGAATAATAGAAAATCTAATTCTAGAAGATAATGTCGTAAAAAAGAAATCTATGCACCCGAGGATTCATTTCTAGGAATAGTTACCGGAGTTTATGGTAAAGAGTGCGGAAGAGATTTGGCAAGACGCATTAGATTCGAGGGAACAAGGAGATTTTGTTTCAGCCATCGATTATGCCAAAGAAGTTGTAAAGATTGAGGAGGATAATGCAGAAGCTTGGATGGCGATTGCTACATGGTCCCTCCCACCTCCAACTAGAGGAAAGCCCGCACAACCTACACTGCAACAATCCGCAAAATCAATTTCTGCTCTAAGAAAAGTGGTTTTACACGAACCAGATAATCTTGATGCTTGGTTTATGGGTGGAAGGATATTACTAGATCATCTAGGTATGCTTGAAGATGCCATACAATGGTGGGAAGATTGCCGAGTTCACTATCCTGAAAAGGTAACCCCGATTATTGAACAAATTGGAATTTTAGTAAGACTGGGGTTGTACGAAGAATGTACAGATAGGCTTGCAGAGCTACAGAATGAAAAAATGGAAGAGCCAACTAATCAACAATCTATGAGGTTACAAGGAGTAAAAGGCATGGTTGAAAGGGCAGCAAAGATGGAAAAAGAAGAAATTTTTAGACCACAGGACCCACAACATCCGAGATGGGAAATTATTGAAAGGATGAAAAAGGTGAAACCAATGTCATCGACTTTTTGGTTGGTTGCATTTATTGCACCTATTGTATTTATCTTTGGAAGTGTTGCTATGACATTTTTGGGAGGAACAATATTCGGATTCATACTCGTATTTTTATTGATCTTATCTGCATTTGGGATATTAACTAGGCTATCGATGGGGTTACTCCAGTCGAGAAATCGTCATGCATTGGATATTGATAGAGCAATTGACTTTGAAACATCATCAGGTAAATTATGTATTCCTGAATCAATAAGAGGTAGCGTGGTATACAATTCGATGCTCAAAAATAGAAGCCCATCTGTTACTGAAAGACTCGAGATTGTAATCAATTCAGGTGAAAGAATTAGTCCAAAGTACCAACCAATCTTGCCTGAATGGTAAATTAAGTTCCAGCACTGTAATCAGTAGAATATTTGATTTGTTCATCAGTTAGTTCATCTATAGTTATACCAGTAGTTGATAATTTCAAGGATGCCAACTCGCTGTCTTGCTCTTTTGTGATATCATAAACTGCGTTAGAATAGGATTCTCCATCTTTAGCTAATCTACACAATGCAAGGAATTGATTTGCAAATGACATGTCCATTACTTCACTGGGATGTCCTTCGGCTGCTGCTAAATTGACTAACCTACCTCTAGCAAGTAAATGAATAGTCCTTCCATCTTTCAGGTGGAATGCTTCATTATTTTCTCGAATAGTATATACTTCGGATGCACGATTTTCTAAATCGGGAATTTTAATCTCACAGTCATAATGTCCAGTATTACAAACAATCGCTCCGTCTTTCATTGAATCAAAATGCCTACCAACAATAACATCCTTCATTCCTGTTGCCGTACAAAAAATATCTCCAATTGAGGCTGCGTCATCCATTTTCAAAACTCTAAATCCATCCATAGTTGCTTTCAGAGCACAAATAGGATCAATCTCAGTGACGATTACATTTGCTCCTAGTCCTCTGGCTCTAATAGCTAATCCTCTTCCACAATGCCCATATCCTGCAACAACAAATACTTTTCCAGCCAATAGAACACTTGTTGACCTGATTATACCATCAATAGTAGATTGACCTGTTCCATGAACATTGTCAAAATCCCACTTAGTCTCTGCATCGTTAACTGCGATTACCGGATACAATAATTCTCCAGCATCTGCCATTGCTCTTAGCCTATGAACTCCAGTCGTTGTTTCCTCTGTTCCACCAATTATTTCATTTGATAGTTCCGGGAATTTACTATGCACTCTGTAAATTAAATCAGCTCCATCATCAAGAGTTAATGTAGGTTTAAAATCCAGTGTTCGATCTATGCAATCGTAGAATCCTTGATTGTCTTGACCATACCATGCATGGACACCATAACCTTCCCTAGCTAACCAAGCAGCAACATCGTCTTGTGTAGACAGAGGATTACATCCAGACCATGAAATTTCAGCACCTGCTGCGACTATTGTCTCGATAAGGACGGCGGTTTCTTTGGTTACATGCAAACATCCCGAGACTCTTTGCCCAGCAAGAGGCTTTTCAATTTCGGCCTTTTTCCTTAGAGCGGCTAAAGCAGGCATTCTACTTCTTGCCCAAGCAACCCTTTTTTCTCCAGCTTCAGCAAGAGAAATATCAGCAATTGTGTATGGTCCGGTGGTATCCATGCTACAAGGCATTCGCAAGGTGTTATTCAAGGTACGTTTTTGCGCACCCCTTCGATATCAAAGTCAGGTCAAGTTTTACCTTGCTGCTGAGCATAGTATGAGGCATAATATTGCTCAGCATACTGTCTCGCAGTTTGTTCATCATAACCCGATGCAACCATCTGTTGAACATAAGCTTCAACTGGATCCATCTGTTCAACTCCACCAAATTGTTCAACTACATCATCATCTGAATCTTTTCTTCCAGATCTCAGTAACAATGTAACTCCAACAATTGCTAAAATCGCAATTAGACTACCAACACCAATGATTATCGGGCTAATTCCACCACTCTCAGATGAAGAACAGCTAGAATCACCAGGGTCTATCTCACAAATATCCTTAGGTAACAAATTGATAGGCATCTGTTCATTAAATGTGTATCTAGTTCCATCGCCTTCAGTAATCCTAAAGTGGAGTGTTGCTTGTACACCACTGGTTGAATACAAATCAGATATATCCAGAGTCATTGAGAAGCCACTACCGTCACCCAAACCTTCTGAAACGTTGTATTTCCCAATTGTTTTCTGTGTTATCTTCTGAGTAGGAGTATACTCTAAGACTAATGGATCTAGTGATACTTCAATCTTAACATCGCTATTTTCTGCACCACCTAAGATACTACCTACAATTGTCACTTCATTTCCAGACTGAGAATCACTTTGACGAGGTGCTGTAAATGTCCAAACAGGTTCTGCATCACCGTCATTTTCACCTACTACGATGAAATACATACGATACTTATTCTGTGTTTGCTTACCTGCTTTATCATAGACAATTAATTCTACACGTACATCTTTTTCAATAGTCGGGCTTGCTGTAATATTTCTGAATGTGTAACTCCATTCATCAGTAACAGCAGCTGGGTTCTGCCAAACGTGTTGTTCATCACTAAATTCACCAACTGGCATATCATTGATTACTCTCCATTCGTAAAGAGCAATTCCTGTTTCACCTTGTGGTGCATCTGGATCAGTACTATTCTCACCAGTGAACTTAACAGTAGTTTCTCCAGTATCTGAAAGTCTCACTCTATACACTGGCCAATCAACACCTGCAATTGGCTTTGTTCCATCTCTGGTAATGTATTCAGCAGTTTCATCATCGTGAACGATTGTAGCTGCTGAAATAGGATAGAAATCGTCTGCAAGAGTATCGTTAGTGATTAAACGGATATATGTAATTCTGGTATGACCTGCATCGTCATGAAGGTAGAGTGTTAGTAACCACTCAGCACCAATTCTACATGGTTCATCATCTTCACCAACAGCACAAAATGAACCCTGAGTTGGAATTGATGGGTTCAGTTGGTTAGTGTGACTGACTAGTCCTGCATCTAAAACAGCACCATCCCATCCGGTGACTGAATCATTATTTCCAGATTCCAGATCCCAATCAGCAATTAGACCTTCAACTTTAGAAACATAAGTGAAATCTAAATCTGCATTACTCTTAATATATTTATCACGATAAGCACCTGTAGTAGGATTGATATCCACTGACTCACCATTAATTATTAGATCGAAATCTGTTCCAGCAATTCCGAAATCTAAAGGATAAGGTGTTAGATGGTATGATAGCATATTAGAGAGGAGTGGAATATTTTCTCCACCGAAAGATTCCGACACGCTAGGGTTTTCAACATCGACAGTAGTAACAATTAGACCACCTAATCCTTTGTTACATACAGACATTAGAGAATGACCTTGTACTGTGTCTCTCATCAAAGTATGGAAAGTTCCACCTGTAACACTAATTCTACCACCACATGTTGCAGGGATTTGATTAGCTTGTACTTGTGATGCAACATCTATACCTGAAATTGCGACATAATCTCCAGCATGTATACCGGAGAATGTAACTTTATCAATTCCTTTCAATATTGGGTGATAAGGATCATCTATAGATAAATCATCATAATTAATTCTGTTATCTGTAGTAAAATTATACTGATTCCTATCTTTTATCGCCATATCAAAGATTAATCTACCTGGGTCATATTCATTTTGATAAGGTCCTAGGTGCATTTGTACTGTTCCACCATCAACCATGAAGTTCTCAAGAACATCCACTACACTCAAACCATCATCTTCTCTAGTTGTATCCATAATTTCATAATAATCCCCATAAACTACATTATAATCAGTCTGCCAAGGAAGTAAAACTTTGTTGTAATGCTCAATCCAGTCAGGAGTTGCGTAAGTATCCCAATCACTGACTCTCAATTGTGTGTAAGTCATATTCATTGCGTTAAGATCGTTCTTCACTTGCTGGAGACGATTTTGATCAGTAGGGTTAGATAAAATTGCAACATCGATTTGATCGTAAAACTTAATCTCAAAGAACCTTTCATTACCAGAACTATTACCATCATCTGTGAATGTTGCATAGAAACTAATGTTGTAAGTGTGATTATCCACCCACCTATCATAAGGTGCAGTCCAGTTAGCCCAATCTCTCTGATGAGGAACTAAGTCAAATGGTCCATTATCTGCATTTTCCTCATAAACAGTTTGACCAGTGTCTATATCTACAATCTTCATTGTTAATTGATATTCTGCTTCTATTACTCCATTTAATAATGGTAATACGAAGTCATGTGTTGATTCACCATATGCTCCTGATTTATCCTTATTTGTAGTATAAACACAGGCATAGGTGATATCAGTAGTACAATCAAGAATGTCTGGTTGCATCAAAGTAATATCTGCACTTGCGATACTAAACATAATTGTAGTGTAATTGTTTGCCAAATTAACTTCAGATTCATTATACCATTTGTCTAATGGATCTGTGTTGTCAAATAATGTCTTAACATCAATACGATAAATTCCACTCTTGAAATCATGATTTGCAATTGTTACAATTTGTCTCTCTGATGCGTCCATTCCATTAACGTCAACTGTGTAGGTACCATCATCTTCGAATGTGAACTCTTCAATTCTAATATTGTCAATAGCGAAACCAGCAGAACCTGCATTACCATTCACTCCATCATCATTAGACAAGAATCTCCATGTCAAAGTGACCTCAGATCCTGAAAGTGAAGTGCATTCATCTCTCCATTCAAAAGTATTTTCACTGGTTTGATTTTGTAAGAAAATATTTGACAAATCAACTGTCACTGACTTCACGATTTGTTCTGAATCAAACCAAACGACTGAATTATATCTGTCAGAGAAATCACCGAAATACTCTACTTCATCATATCCATTATTATCGAAATCTTCACAACTATCAAATGGCCTAGGACCATTCTCATTCAAATCTGTCCAACTACCGAATATGATTCCATTGAAATTTTCTCCATTCTTAGTCCAAGATACTTCAAGTTGTGCTGCATCTCTAATAGCAAGAATATTTCCATTGCTATCTTTTAGATAATCTCCTTCAGCGAAATAATCAAACGTAAGATATGTGAAGTCAGCTCCTTCCGCACCTACTGGGACATTAGGGATAGTTAATGTTTCATTCCAATTATCACCATATCCAGTATCTGGATGTCCGAGCCAATAAGCATGATTATTGAAGACTCCTTGATTTTGGGGGAGCATTCCATTTGAGCCACTTGAATCATCTAAACGACTACCGTTCAAGTTGCCATCATCTTCCCAAATCTGGTCTGCTGCATTACCAAACGAGAAATCTTCAATTGCAACTAAGTCAGGAAGTGCATTTCTAACTTTAGCTTCTACTTGGAAATCAGTCACTGTATTTCCATAATTTTGCACCTTGACATTGATATCTCTAGGACCTGATGCATATCTAACACCATTCTCCAAATCCACCCATGCTTCTTCAGCTACTCCTGGATCGTAAAGATTGTCAACAGTTAGTTGGAATTTAACTTCATCATTTGTTGCATCTGCATTATCAAATCCAGTTGGATTTTCCAAATAAGTCGAGATGTAATATGTTTTATTATCAATAAAATTCGAAGTCAAAGAAACGTCACGGCTTGCACCAGCGCCAAGATTTGTAAATGAAAGTTCTTGGCTGACTAATGCTTCAGTTCCAAAATTAACATCAACCTTCCTAATCGAAATATTATCGAAAGCAAAACCATCCAATCCCGTATCGTAAGAGGCACCATCAGGTCCAACAGAACCCATTAAACCACTTCTAAATCTAAATCTAATATCAATTACTTGACCAGCGTATGGAGTCAAATCAATCGAGTTTATTTTCTCCGCATCAGGAGATTCAGAACCATCTTCAGTAAAATTCAGCCAGCCAGTAACTGTTTCGCTGGAAATATCACCATTGTAAGTATTATACTCAGGATCTACACCTTGAACTAAAAGGCGGAAATATCGGTCATTATCCCATCCTCCTGCAAAGAATACTTGTTCCCAACCGGAACCATCGCTCCATACTTCAATGCTACAAGAGTCTTCATACAACCAACGTTCAACAACATCGAATTGTTCTGCTAAGTACAATTGGAAGAATGAGGCGCTACACATTGCCCACATATCCAGGTAAGCCGCATCAGCTCCTGTCAAGTCAACGTTCTGAAGAATTACTGCTTCATCCTGGTGATTGTAGTAACCTGAATCTGATTCGTTCTGGCCTTGATAATCAAGTCCAGCCCAAAAATAGTTGGTTGGATTGGAATCTGCTTCATACCATGAAGCATTCTGACCAACAGATGATCCAGTTTCTATATGCCAAGACGAGTCACCTTCTTCATATTCTCCTGTATAGGAGAATTTCTCCCAAGCACATGCATTACATCCTGACTTATCTTCATTACCATCGAAATCGTTGGCATAAACAATCGTGTCTGTCCCGCCAAGTACTTCTTTGACTTCCAAACTAACATCAACACTACCAGAAATTGGATTCAAACCTGTATTTTTGATTGTAACATTAACAAATCTATTACCTTCACCAAGTTGGGCATCGCCCGTCGCAGGGTTATACGAGACAGGGGCTACGGTAACTTCTGTAATTCCTACATCTTCGTTATCTAATGAAAGGACGGAAAGGAAATCTCCCGCTCCAGGCCAGCCTTGTGTATCTAGCCACATAGCATTATTCGCGAATCGATAAGCATAATCTCTCTGACCGATTACAATTTCAAACGCGCTATCATCTCCGCCTTGAAGTTGTCCTGGTTGAGCCATTGTTGGTCTTCTACCAACATCAAAAGAAAGAGCAGGAAGATAGCCGGGACCATTTGGATTCGCCAGAATGATTTCAACAGAGTTAATCTCTCTCAAATTATCTAATAACAAGAAAGTTTGATTTTGAGATGTTGAATCTTGTATTCTTGTTAATGTCAATTCTGTTGGAACGAAGAAGTCATATTCTCCATCTTGATTAACATCCTCTATAGTAATAGATGCACCTTTGAAATCGCCAAGATAAGCGTAATTCTGAGTAGTCCAAGACGTGCCTGAACCATATGCATAAGAAATATTTCCGGTCAATCCATCAACTGCTGCAATCAAATCAACTTCGCCATTACCGTCTGTATCTTTGATATCAAAACCGTATAATGGCTCATTATGCTCTGCATCAAGCTTGAACTCATGAACTCCTTGAGCACCTGGTGTCAAAGGATTGGGGAAAGTGCCTTGTAGACAATCATATTCTAACACTGTGACGTTATCATAGTGACCTACAGAAACTCCTACTCCAGTATTGAATGGAGGAGTTCTGAGAAGCCAAATATCAAGATCTTCACAATCACCGATTCCACCACCACCTGGGAAACCTCCGCCAGTTACAGTCTCTCCATAATGTCCGAGAATCATGTTAGTGTAAAGCCCGTTAGTTAGAGGGACTGCTAAAGTTTGTTGTGAAGTTAGAAGAGTTGGATCTGGTCCCTTGTAAACTTGGATATATTGATTAGTGGCTGTTGCATCTCTTACAACCATTACAATATCTGCATTTCCGTCTCCATCAATATCTCCTACATCCATGTCGGCGAGATAAGGATTGGAAACTGTAATTTCAGAGTCACTCCATAGATTTACTCTATCGTCACAGTCCCCCCACAAAACAGTAAGGTTTCCAGGTCTGACGAAGGATTCTCCAACAAATCTAATATTTTGCTGATAGTAAACTAAATCGTTAACACCGTCTCCATCAATATCTGCGATTTCAACACGGGTTCCATCTGCTGTATCAACGAAACCTGCTCGGCGAGACTCATTATTGGAAATAAATACATCTTGCCTATCCGCGAAACCACCGTCTCCATCGTTGTACAAGACTGTTATGAACAGTCCCATAGTACTCGCTGAAGCAATATCATTGTGTCCATCACAGTCCAAATCTCCTATCGAAATGTACGACGGGTCACGTTGAACCGCGTATTGAGTGATGTGAGACGCAGAAACCGCGGGAATCAACGACAAAAACAGTGAACTAAGCATCAAAGACACAAGTAGTACGGCTTTCCGACCCTTCGCGGCTTGATTATTGGCATTCTTCAGACTATACAGCATACTAGTTCCGAGTTTAACTCCATTCTTAGCACTTATCACCTATTGATTCCCCACCACCTATGGTGAATATCAGAAAAGTCAGAAGAAAAAGAAGAAAAAGTCATACCGATTTATTTGGAAATTAACCAACTAGGGTTAGGGGCATAATGAATCTCAGCACCACCATAAATCAATTCTAATCGACCCATGATCCACAACCGATTAAGGAAAATTTCTAAGTCTACACCCTCCCTATTTATTCTCTCACCGATTAAATCTTCAATTGCGCTAATTGGGAGCGATGTTTGCCCATGTTCCCTTACCACTAGAGTTAACAAAATTTGTAACCAAGCTTCTGCCATTGGGTCTCCTGATAAATTGTTGGAAAGAGGTTCGGGTTCATCGATTGATTCTAAAAATTCTCTGATATATTCTATTTGAGGCTCGGACCTAGAAGGACCTTCTAGCTCTGATATTTTCGATTTAATATCTAAATCACCTATTCTTCTTACTACCGCAGGAATACTGCTAGGATCAGGGGGTGGTCCAGGTAGCTTGTCCTCCACTGAAGTAATATCAGGATAGCTCAAATCGTCCCCCATTGCGGGACGGGCTTCGGATTCATCTCCATCAACCAAACGTGCTGAAAGAGGTTGTACGAAACCAACTCTTCCTTGTAATCCCAATTCCTGACGTAATGATTCTACAACGCTGTATTCTCCTTCTAGAATAACATCTACATCATTTTCCGGTGAACGGAAGCGGAAGCGGACAGTACCTCTCATCTGCACACCATCACCTCCAACATCACTCGCAGATAAGACATCACGTTTCAATTCATTCTTTGGCCAGATTACGTAAAACTGTTTGTAAAATACCACCATTTTTGTAATATTCGACTTCAACAGGAGTATCTAAACGAATTATTGCTTGGAAATTTACTTCACTACCGTCTTCTTTCATAGCCTGAACCTCTATTTTTGAAAGAGGGACTAACTCAATATCTGCCGGAATATTAAATTTCTCTGTGCCATCAAGGCCGATTGATTCAGCGTTTTCACCTTCCAAAAATGTTAACGGAAGTACTCCCATCCCTACAAGATTTGAACGATGAATTCTTTCGAAAGATGTTGCTATTACTGCTCTAACCCCAAGTAATAATGTCCCCTTCGCAGCCCAATCTCTACTACTACCTGTCCCATATTGAGAACCAGCCAGGACCACTAAATCAGTTCCATCTGATTGATATCTCTGACTTGCCTCATACACAGAAATTACATCACCTGTTGGGAAGTGTGTAGTCCATCCACCTTCAGTACCTTCTGCAACTTGATTTTTGATTCGAATATTAGCAAAAGTACCTCTCATCATCACTTCATGATTTCCTCTTCTGCTACCAAAAGAGTTGAAATCTTTCAGCTCAACACCATTCTCAATAAGATATTTTCCAGCAGGTCCATGATGAGGAAAAGCACCTGCTGGAGAAATATGATCTGTTGTGACCGAATCTCCGAGTTTTAGCAATACTCTCGCATCTTTAATTGGTTGGATAGGGCTAGGATTTGCCTCAATACCTTCGAAAAATGAGGGGAGTCTAATATAAGTTGATTCGTCTTCCCAGGGATACAATGCCGATTTTTCGGAAGGAATAGAATCCCACCTAGGCTCTTCTAAAACATCAGAATATCGCTCTCTAAACATATCAGGAGTTAATGAATTGAGTAATGTCTCATTTATTTCATCATCAGTAGGCCAGATATCGGAAAGCATTATTGGATCATCATCTGAATTGTAACCTATTGGGTCATTGAATAAGTCAATATCCAATGTTCCAGCAAGTGCATATGCAACTACTAATGGAGGACTTGCAAGATAATTTGCCTTGACTTTTTGATGTATTCTTCCTTCAAAATTACGATTACCAGAAAGTACACTCCCTACAATTAAATTACCGTCATCAATTGCAGCCTCTATATCTTCATCTAATGGTCCGGAATTACCAATACATGTAGTACATCCATAGCCAACAACATTGAACCCTAGAGCGGATAAATCCTCAGTTAGCCCTGCAGCATCAAAATATTCAGTAACTACTCTACTGCCAGGAGCTAAACTAGGCCTTACCCAGGGCTTAATCTCCAGACCCTTCATTCTCGCATTTCTTGCCAATAGTCCAGCTGCTAACATGACACTTGGATTACTAGTATTTGTACAACTGGTAATTGCAGCTATGACAATATCTCCATGTTGAAGATTTACATTCCTCTCTTCGATAAAGGATGAATCCAAATTATTTTTACTATCAATACCGTGCCCTTGGTGACCAGAAGGAGAATTTAAACTTTCAAGCCAGTGTTTTTTCATTTCCGAGAGATTGACTCTATCTTGAGGCCTCTTAGGGCCTGCTAGTGCTGGTTCAACGGTGCTTAAATCTAATTTTATTGATGACGTAAATTGAGGGACTGGAGTATCTTTTGTATGAAATAATCCTTGAGCCGTGAGGTATCTTTTCACATTTTCAATATGAGAAGATTCTCTTCCGGATAGATGCATATAATCCAATGTTGTTTGATCAACCGGGAAAAAACCGCATGTTGCACCGTATTCGGGAGCCATATTTGCTATCGTTGCCCTATCTGGTAGACTCAAATTAGCCATTCCCGAACCAAAGAATTCCACGAACTTTGAAACAACTCCGTGGTCTCTCAATAGTTCTACAATTCTAAGTGTCATATCTGTAGCAGTCACTCCCGCACGTAACTGGCCCGTGAGTTCAAATCCTACTACCTCAGGCAATAACATGTATATTGGTTGACCTAGCATTACCGCTTCAGCTTCGATACCTCCGACACCCCAACCAAGTACGCCTAGACCATTTATCATAGTTGTATGAGAATCAGTTCCAACCAATGAGTCGGGAATCCATAAATCATTTTCTTGACGAGCAACACTTGCAATCCATTCCAGATTAACCTGATGTACAATACCTCTTCCTGGAGGTACAGCCCTAAAATTATCTAAGTTCATTTGACCCCATTTTAAGAATTTATACCTTTCCATATTTCTCTGATATTCAATCTCTAGATTACGCTCCCTAGCATCAGGAAATAGTCCTGAAATATCCACTTGAACGGAATGATCAATCACCAAATCAACCGGCACTTGAGGATTTACTTTTTCGGGGTCACCACCTAGGTTTACCATTGCATCTCTTAATGCTGCAATATCAACTACGGCAGGAACTCCTGTAAAATCTTGTAAAATTACTCTACTTGGGTTGAATGGTATTTCCTCAGGATTCATTGTTGGACTCCAAGATGCGATACGCATGACATCTTCTTTGGTCACCAAGAATCCATCACATTTACGAAGTGCTGATTCGAGTAGAATTCTTATTGAAAATGGTAACTTGTCCAGCTCACAGATTCCTTGCTGTTCGAGTTTCTTCAATGACATGTAATAGCCAGAATCACCGGACTGAGTAGTAAATTCAGACTTCGTAGAGAACATATCACCGACAATCATGTTAATACCGGCTGGGATTAAGCACAAGAATATGCCTAACGATTTATTTCTTTTTGAAAATCAAGATATGGTGACTGACAATAAGCGAACCTCATAAATTGGTCTATCGCTACTATCAGTATCTACATCACTAATCGCTGTTACTGAACTTAAACCACTTGAAACTTTACCAAAAACGGTATGTTGTCCATCAAGATGAGATGGTGTACTATCTTCAGGTACAATGAAGAATTGACTACCTCCTGTGTTGGGATTACTAGTTTTAGCCATTGAAATCACGCCAGGCTCATGCACTAGACCATTATCTGCTTCATCACCAACTGTCCAAGATGTCCTATCACAATCGCTGGAGCTTGATTGAGCGTTACCGTTACAATATCCGTACCAATTGTAAGCATAGCCGCCGCTTCCAGTTCCTGTTTCAAAATCTCCACCTTGAATCATGAAGCCATCAATTATTCTGTGGAAAATTGTTGACTTGTAATTATCGTTAACAGAATGATCTATAAAATTCTCCACATGATCCGGAGCTTGTGATGCATACAAATCAATCACAATATTAGCAGTAGTTCTACTACTTTCATCCATACCTTTTGGAACATATGAAATCTGCATAGTCGCTTGGGAGCCAGATACTACTTCTTCCTCATTTAGGAAATCTGAAAGCACTTTAACTGAAGACAATAAAAGTAGGCAAACAACTAACATTACTACTAGCCCCATTGGTGTAGGGCTGCCATTGTCTAATACCTGGAAGGTTGTACCTGTAGATATTCCTTCTTGGTCCATTATTGAGATTAATTTTCCTCTTTCTCGGAGAGTTTCTTTTGACTTCGGATCTAATTTAATTGCATTGGAATAATTTTTGTATGCTTGCTTGAGATTTGTCTTTCTGGAAGATGAATCTATATCTGCTTTAATCATGTAAAGTTCTGCTGCCAAAGACAGAGTTTTTGCTCTCTGTACATCGTTTTCACAATTATCCCAAGCGACTGAGCGAAGGACGGCTAGCGCCTTATCTGGAGATTCTTTACTCCCTATAGAATCCTTCGCTTCATCCCAAGCTCTTTGCAATTTTTCGGGTACAGGCATGTGCCTCGGAAGACAACCTAATAAAAAACTACAACGGAAGCAGTTTTGCAAAAAATTTCGGATTGGTGAACGGCAATACATAATACTGGTTCTCTACGGCAGACGACTCACGCAAGCACCTTACGGGCTACGACACCAACGGAGAATGTGAAATAATGAGCCCTAGAGTAAATGACTTTACAATAAATATAGCAACGGCAAACGGAACCGGTTCACAATCAGCAAATCTAGTTATTCTGCATTCAATGTATGAAATGGGAGTTCCAGTAAGTGGTAAAAATTTGTTTCCAAGTAATATTTCAGGTCTACCAACTTGGTTCATCATCAGGGCAAGTGATGCTGGTTACCAGGCACCTGGAGATTATACTCACATACAGATATTAATGAACAAAGATACTTGGCAAAAAGATTTAGATAAACTAGATCCTGGTACAGTAATAATTTACAATCAAGATGTAAAACTGCCAGTTGAAAGAGATGATTGTGTTGTTCTTGGTATGCCAATGACAAAAATGGCCAGATCAATCAGTCCGAAAATGGCTAAACTAATGGCAAATATGTATTATGTTGGCGCACTTGCTCATCTACTAAAAATTGATCTAGAGGCAATTAGAAAGGCAATTTCTCAGCAATTTGGTGGGAAAGAGAAGGCTATTGAATGGAATATGCAGGCTATTTCTGAAGGAAGAGAATATGCGAAAGAAAATTGGAATTATGATTCTGAATTTTTGGTTGAAGCGAGGGAAAAAGATCCAAATACATTCCTGATTGAAGGTAATGAAGCAACTGCCTTGGGTGCAATTTATGGAGGAATAAATATGCTATCTTGGTATCCTATTACCCCCTCTTCATCTGTTGCAGAGTCAATTATAGGATGGATCCCAAAATTAAGACAGGGGGAAGACGGTGGTGCAACTTGCGCAGTTGTGCAAGCTGAAGATGAATTGGCTGCTGCCGGAATGGTTCTGGGAGCAGGCTGGGCAGGCGGAAGAGGTATGACTTGTACAAGTGGGCCTGGAATATCATTGATGTCTGAATTTATTGGATTATTTTACTTCGCCGAGGTTCCAGGAGTTATTTGGGACGTAAATAGAGTAGGACCATCTACAGGATTACCGACAAGAACGCAACAAGGAGATTTATCAATGCTCTATGAAGCTAGTCATGGAGATACCCAACACATAGTATTAATTCCTGGAACTGTGGATGAATGTTTTGAGTTTGGTTGGAGAGCTTTTGACTATGCTGACAGATTCCAAACGATGGTTTTTGGTTTTGGAGATTTGGATTTAGGAATGAATAGATGGAGTACTGCAGGTTTTGAATATCCAGATATTCCTATGGATAGAGGTAAAGTAATCAGGACTCAAGAACAGATGGATGCGATAGCTAATTACGGTCGGTACAGAGATGTTGACGGGGATGGAATTGCTTATCGAACGCTACCGGGGAGTGGACTAGACCCTATCCTTTACAGAGGGACTGGTCATGATGAAGACGGAATTTATTCAGAAGACCCTCAAGTCTATCTAGCTACTATGGAAAGGCTGAGAAGAAAGATTGATGGCGCAAGAGACTTACTTCCTGCACCAATAATTAGGGAAGAAAAAGAGAAAAGTGTGGGGATAATTTTCTATGGCTCAATGGAAAATACAATCATAGAAATCGATGATATGTTGGAAGAAACTGGATTATCAGTCAGCACTTGTCGTGTCCGAGCACTTCCATATCATTCGAATGTACAATCATTCATTGAAGAACATGAAAAAGTAATTGTTCTAGAAATTAATCGAGATGGACAATTATTTGGAATATTGAGAAAGGAGCTGCCTGCTAGTTTACTTGGTAAAATTCATAGTGTGGCATACAGCGACGGATTGCCACCTAGAGCTAAGGTATACGCTGATTTGATTATTGAGAAACTTAAGGAGGCAGAATCATGAGTATTATGAAGTTGAATGTTATAGATTTGGAAAAATCCGAATATAAAGGTGGAAAATCATCATTATGCCCTGGTTGTGGTCACGATCAAATTTCAAATGTCATTATACAAGCTGCTTGGGAAAATGGAATTAGACCTGAGGGCATTGCTAAGATGAGTGGAATTGGTTGCTCATCTAAGACGCCAGCGTATTTCCTTGGGAAGAGTCACGGATTCAATACCGTCCATGGTAGAATGCCATCCGTTACTACAGGTGCAAATATGGTCAATAAAGACCTATCTTTCTTAGCTGTTTCAGGAGATGGCGACACTGCCAGCATAGGTATTGGACAGTTTATTCATGCTATTAGAAGGAATCTAGATATGGTTTACATCATTGAAAATAATGGTGTTTATGGGTTAACAAAGGGCCAGTACAGTGCAACCGTTGAGAAAGGTTCGAAAAAGAAAAAAGGTGCTATGAATGAACAGGCTCCAATTGATTTGTGTGCAATGGCGGTTAATTTAGGCTGTAGTTTTGTTGCAAGGTCATTTTCTGGAAGTAAAAAACAACTGACTGCTTTGTTAAGAGCAGCGATGAGTCACAAAGGAATGGCTGTTATCGATGTCATTTCTCCATGCGTTACATTCGCAAATAATGATGAATCATATAAATCATACAATTACGTTAAAGAAAATGATGAAGTATTACATATTGTGGATTACATACCTCATTTCTCACCAATAGATACTGTTGATGTACCTGCGGGTGAATTCAAAGAGATTAGTCTATTTGACGGTTCTACTTTAAGATTGGAGACTGTTGGAGATGAACATAATCCAAGAGACCCTGTTGAGGCATTGCGTGCGATCCATGAAGCAGATAGTGAAGGCAGGCACGTTACAGGACTTCTTTACTATAATCCTGATATGAAGACGGCTACCGAAACTTTAGGATTGACTGAAACTCCATTAATGGCTTTACCAGATTCTCAATTAAGACCCAATAGAGAAAGTTTGGAATTATTGAATGCTGGATTTAGAGCTAGTTAATCGTATAATTGCTTAGGTTTTCTTGAAATACATAATCCTTCTCGGAACTACATTAGTCCCTTAGTGTAGTGGTCCATCATGTGGGGTTCTGGATCCCACGACCCTGGTTCGAATCCGGGAGGGACTACCATCTTACAAAATGAATAAATTAATTCTTAGAGTTATTCTTTCTAGAAACGGCGGCTGTTAATATTGATAATAAATAGATAAATAACGAAGGGGCGGGAAGAAGACTTTTGCTATCTGAATCATCCAATATTACAGAACTATCAATTAATTCCTCTACCCATGTTGAAGAGTCGATCACTCTTTTTTGATAATGAACTGTCCATATTCCGTCGTCTACTAATGTTAGATTCTTCGTGTTAAGCGTGACCTCAGAATTGTTTGTCGCATTAACACCAAAATTTTCTGAGACCCATAATAAATCTCCGTTTGAATTTAAATAATGAAAGGTCGCATTTGAAGTACTTGCATGACCAAGATTGGTAACACCTGCTTTAATTTGAGATTCTGTGATTTCAAAATTTTCAATTACTAATCTAGCTCTCCAATACCATATATTTTGGATTAAATATCTCATTACATCCAATTCCTCACCCAATCTATCCGAGAGAGCCTCAACAGTACCCAGTAAGAATTGTTCATCATCGGTCTCAAAAGTAAATGTTGGGTATCCCATTACTCCATACCCATAATCTCTACTGGTACCACAATTTGGATAAAGGCCTTGGTTAGCATTTCTGATAGGGATTTCTGAGATGTTCTCATTTACTTCGTCTCTAATAAAGTGAAATAATTCCCAATCTGACGGTTGTTCAGGCCATTTCCCCCACGGATAAAGCATTATCCAAACTCCGGTGTGCATTGTAACATAAAGGTCAGCATCAGGAACAACTTCATTCATATAAATGGAATTTGCAAGAGTCTCTGATTCACTAAATGCACTACTTCCAGGTTGTGTGGAATCACAAGTATTCCAGTAATGATCGTAATTTCTATTCAAATCAACTTGATTAATATTCCATCGTGTATCGAAGTCATTTCCATCAGCATTTAACATAATTAGAATATGTAACTCAGTGGTTTGTAAAGTTTCAATTACTTCCTCATTTCCATCACCCCATCCTTCGATGTAGTATTCAGCTGTAAGAAAAGCCAATTCAGTACCTAGATGTTCATTTCCATGGTGACCTCCGTCGATATAAGCAACTTCTTTATCTGTACCATCTGGTTTTGTTTCCAAACTCCAGTCAGAAATTTGTAACATCCAAATTTCCCTACCAAGCTCTGTTTGTCCAATTGAAAATAAAATTACTATCTCAGGATAATCATCTGCCCATTCGTTAAGATCTAAGGTTAATGTTGCGTATGAGTGATACCAGTGTTCCTGAACAATATCAGGTTGTCCAATCTGTGCTGTAGCAATTGGAGAAACAGAAACTACGATTAAAGAAATTAAAACCGTGACCACCGAAGCTTTGCTCATACCCCTCTGTAGAGGGTTCTACCTAGAATCATTTGCACCGATTGGCTAAAAAAATAGAGTATATTATTTATTTTATCTGAATAACAATTACAAAAGTGTATACAGAGTATCATTAATTGTAATTTATGATTGAACTAGTGGCGATGGCTTTACAGATTATCATAGCAGTAGTGATTTTTGCGGTTTGGATTTTTAGGCCAAACCTCCAAACCAATTATCGTGCAGGAAATGCTAAGAATATTTTTGAAGAATTTGCAGTTTATGGATTACCTAAATGGTCTGTTTATGCAGTTGGAGCAACAAAGTTAACTTTGGCAACGATGTTAATTGCAGGAATTTGGTATACCAACTTGGTGCAATTTGCCGTTATTGCTATGGGAGTTCTAATGGCTGGAGCGTTAATTTGCCATCTTAAGACAAAAGATGACCCGCTCAGTAGAGCTACTCCAGCATCATTAATGCTGATAATGTGTGCATTAGTACTTTATCTAGGATAAATTTTCGTTAGATTGAACGATAAAGAATTTCTGAAACCCAGCTAACCATAATAATTATCATGAACCAACCGAGGGCTAAGCGCCCCCATGGCCTAGGTTCTTTTTTGGGAGGAAAAGGATCAATTCCGGCCTCTAACGCAGCGGCAATGATTTCTAATTCTTCTTCAATAGTCTCCGGCTCTTTCATAATTATCACTCAAGGTTCTATTGTAGGATTCCATCCAGAAACATAGGATTCATCTAGGGAGGCAAAATCTGCAGTATAATCTGATATATCGAAATCTAGAGATTCTTTATTTTCAATAATACGATTAGGATTACTTGATTTTGGAATTGTAATGCATCCTAAATCATAAACCCATTTTATCGCTGCCTGTGCAGGAGTACATCCAATTGAACTAGCAATTGTAGAAAGAGCCGGGTCTCTGACTTTATGCCCTCGCGCAAGTGGAGAATAGCCCATTGTTATGGCACCAATTTTTCTATTAGCCTCTCTCAATTCATGCCTTTGTAACCAAGGATGTACCTCAATCTGATTTACTGATGGCATAATTTCTGCATAATTTTTCATATCTTCAAGATGTTTTATGCCATAGTTGGAAACTCCAATTGATCTGGTTAAACCCAATTTAAGGCATTCTTCCATCGCCTTCCAAACTTCTCCACGGGCTGAAATATTCTCTGGTGGTGCATGGACCAAGTATAAATCCACATAATCTAACCCCAATCTTTCTAAACTTTCTTTACACTGAATTATGGTTTCATCAAATCCTGTGGCGTGAACTCTTCGTAATTTTGTAACAACAAAGATTTCATCTCTCGGAATCTCAGATTTTCTAATTGCTTCACCAACAGCAGTTTCATTGCCGTAAGCAGTTGCTGTATCGATTAGTCTGTATCCATTTTTCAAGGCATGAAGTATTGAGGCTTCGCACTCCATATCACTCATCTGCCATACACCTAGACCAAATCTTGGCATAGAAATTTCAAATAATTTCGAACCACTTTGATTGTCCTTATGACTGATGGATACATTGTCAATCATGATTGTCGATTAACGTATCAGACTTGAGTCATTCGACGTGTTGGTTTGAAATCATAAACCTCCTCGAAGATGTATGGATGAGTTGCCGGAGGGGGTACAATTACCCACTGCCAATGTTGCAACCCCAAGACCATCCGCATCACTCATAGTGAGTAGGATGAGTGAAAATATAGGGGAAATCTTACTATGTCACAGAGTTTCTGAAGTCCCATCTTTTCCAGATTTCTGGGCATTTCCTGGAGGAGGCGTCAGTCGAATTGATAAAAAAGTCGCTGAAGAAAATCCAGATTGGTTGATAGATACAGAAGAACGTGTTTCGAGAATAACTCTACTTAGAGAACTTGTTGAAGAAATTGGCTTTGCGCCTGATGGAAATGGTTCTCTAGAGTTAGTTTCTGAAGAAATACAAGAGAGTATTTGTAACAATAAAGAAAAATGGAGTGAATATGTCAAAAATGGAGAATTGAAGCTTGAAAACTTTAGTTCACAAATCATAGCAGTTAGAACAATGCCTCCTTTCGCACCTGTTAGATTTACCAATACATTCCATCACTTATCAATCGGAGATTCAGATATTCAACCAAGATTTTCAAAAGGCGTTTCTGAATTTGATGAATATAGATGGTGGAATCCTGAGAGTTTACTTCAATCTTGGCTTAATCATGAAATTAGATTACCACCCCCACAAGTAACATTAGTAAGAGATATTTGTGATGCTATTAGTAGAAATGGTAACTTATTATCTGCATTTAATGAATTATCAAAAAAGCCATCTACAGGCTACCATATTCTTGAATTTGCACCCGGAGTAGAATGTATCCCGATACCAACCCAAACACTTCCTCCGGCAACACACACTAACTGCTATGTGTTAGGAATTCCCGGCGGAGATAGGGTGATTATTGATCCGGCTGCAAAAACCGATGAGGCTCTAGAAATTTTATCTAATAAAATAGAAGAAATCAAGTCTTCTGGAAGTGAAATTAAAGCCACAATCTTTACACACAAACATCAAGATCATATCGGAAATATGAATAAAATTAATGATTTTTATGATGCTCCGATATGGGGTAGTAAAGAAACTCTGGATTCCCTTCCAGGATTGGAAAATATTAAGATAATTAAGGAAAATGATGTCATTCAACTTGAAGGAGATGGCTGTCTTGTTTCATGGAAAGTGATGGAAACGCCAGGTCATTGCCCTGGGCACATTTGTTTGATTGGTGATGCAGGAATTATCAGTGGAGATAACGTTGCAGTTATAGGAACAATTCTTGTACCATCAAATGATGGAGATATGAATGAATATATTGAAGGATTAATAAAAATTAAAAATTTGAAACCCCCCTTATTATTCCCCGGGCATGGACCCTTTTCAGCTAATCCTGAAAAATTATTAGACCGATATATTAGACATAGGAGGAAGAGACATGAATTGGTACTTGAGACTGTGAAAAGCAATATTACAGACTTAGAAACAATTGCAAAGATATCATATGAAGATACACCAGATGCTCATCCTATGCTATTAATCGATCAGACATTATCTCATCTTAAAGGACACATTAAATCGGGTGAAATATCTGTAAATAATGGAGAATATTCATTTAATGAATAATTTCCAATTAAATCGTAGATAATATGAATAGATATTACTGTTAGCAATATATGAGGTGCGTTCATGAGTGAGGACAAGTGGTGGGGGAAACCAGAAGAAAAAGAATCATCAAAAGAAACCATTGAAGAAATGATTAATCATACAGAAATGATGAAAATCAAAAGAGAAGAAGAAATGGCTCAAGCACAGCATGAAGCTGAATTGAGGAAACTGAAGAATGATTCGATTGGAACAAAATCAATTGACTCCACTCCAGCACCTCCGACAGTTCAGGCAAAAGGAGTATTTCACTGGTTAACGGATGATCCTGGTTACTTTTTCATAGCAATTTTTATTGTTCTAGGAATCATAGGTTCTCTTGTAGCCTCGGCCTTAACGCCATCTATAGATGAGACTTGGGGTAAGACTGATGGCATCGTTCTTGAAGGGACGGAATGGTGGGAATATGAAATAGAACATGAGGATTGTGTTTATGATGAGTTTTATGACACATACGACTGTTACTACACATATTCTTACGACTGTGGAGCAGATGTTTACTACAATTATTCAGTAGATGGTGTGGTTTATTTCGATGTATATTACGACTTATTCTTAGGTAATTGGAATGACTACTGTTTAGAGATTGTTGAAGATATTACATTACCATTAAATTCCAGTCTCGAGGTTTGGTACAAACTTGATGATAACGAAGTCAGTCAACTTGAATCTCCTAACGATGTTGGAGCATTCTTATCTGGCGTAGCGTTATGTTGTTTACTCCCAATTTTAATTATTTTACTTATTTTCATGTATTTTGATGGAAACAACGATGAGTATGAAAATTCAGATTCAAATAACGGTAATGAAACACATCATCATCATTATCACCATGGTGGGGGAATTTTTGGAGGAGTATATTATGGATCACCATGGTATAGAAGACCTTGGTTCCATAGAAGAAGAAGTCGAAGAATAACAAGAAGAACATCAAGAAGTAGTAGATCATCTAGTGGTGGAGGAAGACGCTCTAGTGGAGGAGGAAGACGCTCTAGTGGAGGAGGAAGACGCTCTAGTGGAGGAGGAAGACGCTCTAGTGGAGGAGGAAGAAGATCTCGCTGAGATAAAGGTGTGATTAATGGAAAATCATTGGAAAGGAATCCCAGAACTTCCGAACACGTTCGGAAAAGAAAGAATCATCAGAGTTTGTGATAATGTTTCTTTGAGGGTTTTCATCTGGGAACCAATAGAGAAATCTTCAGAAATCCCAATTTTGATGGTTCCGGGATGGGGCTCAGTGTTTGAGGGATGGAGGCCCTTAATTACTGAATGGAGTCAAAGAAGAAAGATAATTTATGTTGAAACTCGTGAAAAGGCTAGTGCTAGATTTGATAACAAGATGAAGCAAAAAGATTTCACAATAAGCATGTATGTAAATGATATTGCGGAGATAATCAATAAATTGGGAATTGAGGATGATTTTCACTTATTTTCATCATCTTTGGGCTCTACAATAATTATTCACGCCTTACAAGAAAGAAAAATTTCGGGTAAGAGTTCAATGTTTCTCGCCCCAAACCAGAGATTTAGATTCCCTATTTGGGCCAAAATTTTAATCAAATTACCATTACCCAAATTTACATTGAGATGGTTGATAAAAATTGCAATCTGGGCAGTTGAAAGAAAGGTAACCGAAGAAGGACAAAAAATACGCTATCGAAGGACATTAATGTCTCAAAATTATGAAAGAATAAGATTCTCTGCAAGATATTTAATGGGATATTCACTACCTGAAAATTTATCGAACATAAATATTCCATGCGCCATTCTGACAGCAGAATCTGATAAATTACATGGCTCTGAGGATGTAGATTTCATATCGGAAAAAATTCCTAATTTACAAATTATTCCTATTCCATCGAATCAATACGCACATCAAGCGGATGTTCTAAAGGAAATAGATTCATTCCAATCAATATTAGAGAATAATGAACTAATGTAAAGCGATTGCCTGATGAAGGATGATGCTTACGGATTGATGAGACACATGCGTGAACAGGCTTCCTCATTTGATGTTGCACGTATTGTTCGTGAGCTCTCTTCTATGATTGGAGCTAGGGCTCGAAAGGCTTACCAACCGCACTATGAACAGGTAGTTATACGTCTGAATCCAAAAGGTTCGCCATCATCAGATTTAGTTATTGTTAGTGGAAGAAGACTGTATCTTTCTCAAAGAGACCGACCTATGCCGTCACAACCTTCACAATTTGCGATGGTTCTAAGGAAACATTTGAATAATTCTAGATTAATAGAAGTTAAACAGTTAGGTTTCGATAGAATAATTTCAATGATATTCGAGCATGGAAGTGGAAAACTAGAGTT
>Ga0208763_1000001_pt1 | contig 147065 bp, 188 predicted proteins | sample ETNtaG_20_FD_185756 | JGI IMG/M metagenome (GOLD analysis project Ga0208763, IMG submission 185756) | Marine microbial and viral communities from oxygen minimum zone, Eastern Pacific Ocean - ETNP201306PF45B (SPAdes) (version 2) | ecosystem: Environmental > Aquatic > Marine > Oceanic ... | reverse complement strand
GAAATAGAAGAAACATATCCAAGAATTATCCAGCTTCATCTCGAAGGCACGGTTTCATTAGAGACTGTGTGTATTATCAATAGGCTTACAGGATTTATTGATAAAGCAAATAAACAGATCACAGAAACAATTCTATGGCCTGATTTGCACAGGAAAATATCAAAGTATCAAGCTTTCTTAAAGTTTGATGACAATAAGTTTAAACGAATTATTGTAGATGTTTTCAAATAAAGTATGTACTTTTTGCAAAAGTATGTTATAATATAAAACGATATAAATTAATATAAATTTTTAAAGGAGATGTACAATGAGTTTTGCAGACTTAAAGGCTAAAGCTAATGACATGAGCGCATTAGTTGGTGCGGCCGGAAGCACCACAGAAAAGAAATCATATGGCGACGATCGTATGTGGAAACCCACGGTAGATAAAGCAGGTAACGGATATGCTGTTATTCGTTTTCTACCAGCAGTTGAAGGTGATGACTTACCTTGGGCTAAATACTGGGATCACTTCTTCCAAGGACCAACTGGACAATGGTATGTTGAGAAATCACTGACTACTATTGGTAAAGACGATCCTGTGTCAGAGATGAATTCTAAACTTTGGAATACAGGTATTGAAGCTGACAAAGATCTTGCACGTAAGCGTAAGCGTAGACTACATTATGTGTCAAATATCTATGTTGTCTCAGATCCTGAGAATCCTGAAAACGAAGGTAAGGTATTTCTATATACCTATGGTGCTAAAATCTTTGAGAAGATTATGGATAGCATGCAACCTAAGTTTCAAGATGAAACACCAGTTAACCCATTTGATATGTGGAAAGGTGCTAACTTTAAAATGAAGATCGCTAATGTTGCTGGTTACAGGAACTATGACAGATCTGAATTTGCTCCTGCTGAAGCGTTACATACCGATGACAATGTGTTAGAAGGTATTTACAATAAGCAGTATGCACTGAAAGAGTTTACCGATCCATCATCATTTAAATCTTACAGTGAGCTTAATCTTAAGCTAACTCGTGTGTTAGGTGAGGAAGTTAAAATGCCAGCAGTCGAAGATGATGCTCCATTTAATGACGAACCTGCAATGTCTGATCCTGTTGCGACAGCTGCTGATCCAGTAGCCAGAGCTGATTCAGACAATGATGATACTATGAGTTATTTTGCTAAACTAGCAGCTGAAGCTTAAGAGTTAATCAGTTTGAGAAGGGGACGAAAGTCCCCTTTTTTTACATTGTGGCTTCTAGTCGTGTAGACTTAATATAGTCACCATAACCTTCATCTTTATATTGAATTATATTAGTAACATTAACAGCCGCACCTCGTGCAGTATAACCATCCTGATTTTGTATTTCAGCTATTCTCAGTGCTACTTGTCTCTCATTAGCTATTCGAAATAGTTCTGAAGCACTTTCGCCAAATCTCCAATCTTCGCCGTATTTAGTCTTCATGGCTTGCAGGTCTGCAACGCCCATTTTTTTACCAGTTGCTGGATCAGTATTACTTGCATAATGAGCAATATAGTTACTTGTCATTGATTCAGCCCCTTCATCATCAATTCCAAGAGCTTTACGTAAATTCCATGTTCCGCCACCTAATAGTTTTGGAAATTGAAATTCCCAATCTGGTATAAGGTCTTTTATCCAATTAACAAATTTACCCGGTAAATCTGTAACCCAGCTCCACATGTCTCCAGCTGTACCTAAAGGATCACTTAACAACTCTCCTATATAATCTGATATAGCAGAAATTGCATGGAAAGGGAATGCAATAATTTTATGTATTAAGTCTGCGAAACTGAATCTTTGTATTGCTGCAAGAGCATCACCGCCAATACCTTGCCCAGGTAAAATATTACCATCTGCGTCTGTTTCAAGACCAAACATTTTTCTAATACCCCATACTGCTAATCCCTTAATAGCATCTGCCAAACCACCAACAAGATAACCTATTGCACCACCACCGGCTTCACCTAATATCGTATACCATTTAGCATCATCTTCAGCAGCTTCAGCTTTACCTGCTTTGAATCCTTCAAATACTGAGAATATAGCAGCAATTGGCCAGAGTAATCTACCTATAAATTTCACAGCACCAAGATTGGCAAAGGTTTTAAAAGTATCTTTAATTAATTTACCACTTGTACTACTAGTCCATTTGGCTATACCACCACTAAGTTTAGTAACAGGTGAAAACATTGTATTTAATCTTCGTGTCAGTAAAGCAGCATATCCAGCAGACATCCATGCTGCTCTAACAGGTAATGATCCACGAGGTCCAGGTCTAGCACCAAGCGGTTTACCATCAGGGCCTAATCCAATAGCATTATATGCTTTTAGTCTTATGTCAGCTAATCTAGTCTTTACACTTTCAGTAAGCCCAGCCCATCCAATCTTTTTCCATTCACCATCAACTTTCGTATATATTGGTTTACCGGCTTTGTCATAACCAAACCATGCGTATATAGAAGTTTTAAGGCTTGTATATGCAGTAGCAATCTTTCCGTCTTTTAACCATGCTCCAATAGTAGTTGTACCCCAAGTTTTAACAGCAGCTAAAGTAGCCAAAGCTTTTGTATGCCATAAATGCATACCGTTATATGCTAAAGTAATCGAAGCTGTTAATGCTGTGATTAATGGGATCATGCCATACTTAAACCAGTTTTCTTTAATGATTGACCATTCTTCTCTTTTCTTTTGTCGTGCTAATTCCCTAGGAGATAAAAATCCAGCAATCATCTTTCTAAATTTCTTAGTGAAGTCAAACATCTCACCGCCATGCTCTCTACGATATTCCTCATCACTTTGGTCTTTCTTCTGATCTCTTGCTTTTCTATATTTAAACCTCAAGAGGTCATCGTTAGTGTTTTCAACATTTATTCGGTACATCATCTTGTTTGATTTCTCAATCAAACGTCTTGTCATAAATGTAGAGTGTTTAATTACTTCTTGGACTTTTTTCTTTGCCCTATTTTTAGGCGCGTCCATTTTTTCTTTAGTAATTTTACCAGCAATATTGGCTTTATATCTTCGCTTAAAGTCTTGTGCATCGTTAATGATAGGTTCGCCCGTAGCTGACGTCTTAGAGTTTGGATTTAAAATAGCCTCATCTGCTTTTTCTTGGCGTTTAGCTTCTTCAGCTTCTTTCAGTCTATCGCGCGTACTCAGTTGATTCTGCTTTCGCAGAAGTTGTACTACTTCACCTAATAAACTTTCTTGTGTTTTCTTTGCCATAAGTTTTTATCCCATTTTTGCTTGTCGTTCCTTATTACGTCTGTTCTCTTCTTCAATATGTTCCTTCATGAGAACTAAATATAATTCCCTTTCCCATGGTAACATATTTTCTAAATCTACTAAACTAAAATTATGATGGACCATTAAAGCAAAATTAGTTTTTAACTGATTTGCTACGTTATCATGTGAAAGGGCTACGAAAAAAAATCTGTCAATCCTTTCAGCTGTTTAACATTATGATGTCCACATGTACTACACTTATAATCAACATCATAAGTTAATACCGGTGAGTCTGTCATAAAGTTTATGATCTTAGCAAACTGCTCATTATTTAAACTTTCAACAAACCTCACTACTTCTTTAAACGGTGCATCTTTAGTTGTATATGTTTCTTCACCACTATAAATTGTATCAATTGTTTTTGCTACCATATTAATAGCAGCTTCAGTCTCAGTAGCTCTTTGAGCCTGAGTTAAACTATCTGAATAACCAAGATATTTTAAATCAACACTAATCTCGTCATTTATTTTTACATGCATATCTGCATCAGTATCTAGATTAGCTACATAAACATCATCTAAATTAATTTTTAATTTTTGTGTCGCTTCGCACTCATCATTTAAACACTTCAATTGAACTTCAATACCTTCACCTACAGATTTACTACGCAAAGTAGTAAACATATATTCGATATCAAACATCGTGAATGACTTCATATCAACCGGTGTTTCTATACAAGCCTTGATAATATCAGTCACAGCTCTTTCAATTGCTACTTCATTTTCAGATTCTAATGCAATTAATAAAATCTTTTCTTCTTTGACCACATATGGTCTGTATGTAATACTTTGCCCTGTTGAGGGTACAATCATATCATACTTTGGGGTTGCTATAATTGGCAACATATCATTATATCTCCATTGTTATAATTTAAAATACACGCTTAAATATATCTAACGTATTCGCTCCTATCTGTAACATCTTATTTGCTACATCTTCAAATCCATCTCTTAAATCTAATGCCTTAAAATTATCATATTCAAACGTAACACTTACTTCCATCATTCCTTCTGATCCTTCAGTTAAATCAACTTGACTTACCGTAATTGGATATGCATTCGTAAGTTTAACTGTATATCCAGGAATCACATCATTCGATGGTGACAGTTGTTGTATGAGTACATCAGTACAATAGTCTTGTTTATAAAATGCCTTATAGTGTCTACCTGATGTATCAATAATCATTTCTTGCCACATATCAAAATACTTTTTAATATAGTAATCATTCGTTAATAAGAATGACATAGTAACTTCATCTGTTGCAGCGGAATAAGGTTTTTTAGACATGTGGTGGTTATGCATAGCTTCTTGTGTGAGTATACGTTTACCTGGCATCATTGCTGTTTGACATAATAAAAACATATCTCTCGGATCAGTAATAAAGTCTGCTATATTTACACCATCACCTGAAATTAAATTGCTCAAGAGAGTTGCGGGGTTATATCCTAATAAACTGTTTATAGATTTTGATGGATGGGTTATATAAACTGCGTATCTATTTCCACGCGCTAAACCACCTCTACGGTTAATTGTAGACTTCATTGTATCGATACTTACTGGTAATGCCATTAGTACATTCTCCTTGATTGTCCCCAAACATATCTTTGACTCTTCTTCCTAAACGCAGCCGTTTGTAAAAATATTGCTATATTCCATTCTGCAGCATTTACCTTCATAACATTAGATGTTACATTAGGTGTCAAATAATGTTTGTAGCACGGTGCAAAATACTTATAGTTCTTCGTAGATTGCAGTAGCTTATATGTTATTTTAAATTTAGTTGAATCATCAAACTTCTGATTATTCGTTACATCATTTAATTTGTCTAAGAAGATAGCACGAACTTTAGGTGGTAAGTAATGCAAGTTTAACGCATGGAATCCACCTGGTGCTTTACCTACAATAATAGCTAAAGGAAATGTGTCATAGTAAGGTAAAGTCTTTTTAAGCTTTGGATCATACGTGTACATTACCATATCACCAGCTTTTATACGTGTCTTCTTTAACCTATCATCTTGCAAAACATTTGGCCCTAACTTACCAAGCTTCTTTACATTTTTAGCAAACCATACTTCAGCTTCTTTAGTTCTTGCTTGTATTCCTTTACGGAATGCTTCTGATTCTAACTTGTCAAACAAACTAGCCACTAAAAGTCTCCATTAATTGCGGTCCGAATACTACCATGATATATGCTATAATACTCATAGCTGCTATACCACCTAGTAAAAACTTTATTTTAAAATCATCTACCATCATTTTAAATCCTATTATTTCGTTCCCCAATATTCTTAGAGATATTTCTAGTTTACCATCACTTTGATCTTCTTCTTTCATAACTATATTTATACCTTTTTACCAAGTGTTTTCCATATTCTTCTACCAGTTTTAGTTTTGCTTGCTTTAAACCCTAAGGTCATTGTCTTAATACCCATTGCCTCTAATTCTTTCTCGGTCCAAATATAAAACTTATACCCACGGTTTTCACAAAACTTATTTGCATATTCCCATTTAGAAACATTCTTCATGTAGGTTAATGCTTCATTAAGCTTTTTACGTTTAGGCGGTTTTGTTTGTGATGATGGTTTAATTTCAACTAACCAGGTCTCACCCTTTGTAGTTCTTATAGTAAGGTCAACAAAGTATCTATGAGGTTTATTATCTGTTTTACATATATAACCTATTACAGTTTCTTCTGAATTCCACCACTTTACCCATGACGCATTATCTAAATGTCGAAATGCATTGCGTTCCCACAATGATCTATACGTTATTTTGTTTGGGTCACCTTTATACTTATGAAGGTTTTTTGGCTTCCATGATCCAGAATATGTTTTTTTCATACAACTATTTATACAAATCGTTATAAATAAGTAATATACAAACATAAGGAACCATTATGAGCGATCCAGCAGAAGATCACAGACACCAACGTGGTAGGGAAATAGCTGATAAAGTTAGAGGATTTTCTTTCCAATCTTGGAAATACCCATCAACAGTTGGTAGTGATACCTATCAAGATGATATAAGCTTTAACAGTCATGAAACTAGTGAGTATGCCAAAAGGCGTATGGATAATACTTCACAATTAACTAATGAACCATACATGATGTTTGAGTTTATGAAAGTTGATGGTACCCCGAATAAAAATCAAAATAGCTTTGCACAACAAGGTAAAAAAGGATTTGATTGGACTGCAGGATTTCTTAAAAGTAATGCATCTGCAGTAATAGGAAGGGCAGCTGATATCTTGGACCAAAATAATACTATCGGTCGTGGAACAAACAGAGAAAATGCAATTAGGGAATCTGCTGGTGGTGAAAATTCCGCAGCAGTAAATAACAGTATTACTAATGGCAAAGCATTCGAAGCTTCAAAAGGATTAATCGAAGCTTATACAACTCCAGTAAGAAGAACATATACAGGTTCTATTTGTTTATATATGCCAACTGGAATTGAAATATCTGATGGTATAACATATAACGAGGACACAAGACAATTTGCAGCAGGCTTAAATGAAATGGTAAGCGGTGGCGGTTCAAGGGCTTTTAATAATAAGGCAGTGTTGGCTAGTACACAAGCAATTTCAGTATATGGTGCAGGTGCGGGTAAAATAGCTGGAGGCGGTATGTTAGGTGCTTTAGCTGGTTATGGTGTTGGTGATATTATCGCAACTGAAATGCAAAGATCTACCGGCGCACTATTAAATAAAAACGAATTTGCAGCATACGCTGGTACACCATTAAGATCATTTACTTTTAATTGGACTATACTACCTGATTCAGAACAAGAATCAGATCAAGCAGCGGGTCTTATTAAATTCTTTAGAGAATCTATGCACGCTACAAAAAATGATCAGGTTACAATTACTGTTCCTGACCATTGTGTAGTATCATTCCACGGTTCAAAAGACATGATTCAATTACCTCCTGTTGTTGTAGAGAATGTTGGTGTTACATATAACCCAAATAATTCTTCATTCTTTAGAAAAAATAATTCACCAGTAGAAATTAATTTAACAGTAACACTTAAAGAACTTAATCCATTATACAAAGATGATGTCAAGGCAGGGTATTAAATATGTATTTTAAAAATATAGCAAGTGTTCCAATAGATATAGATGCATCTGGCAATTTAGACTTAATGAAAAATCTGACAGCTAAAGCAAAGATTTCGGATGAGCTAATTAATAATATAGGTTATTACGAAACAGTAGAAATTATAGACGGCGAAAGACCAGATCATTTAAGCCAACGTTTATATGGTACTGATGATTTCCATTGGACATTTTTATTACTTAATCCTCAAATAAAAAATATATGGGATGATTGGCCAATGAGCTCATCCCAGCTAATAGACTATTGCACAAACAAGTATCAATACTTAGCTGCAGATACTGATGATTCATTAGTAGATAAATTTACACTAGGAGAAAGTGTTCAAGGTTCTGTATCTGGTGCATTAGGTATAGTAAAAGAGATCCATGTCAATATGGGTTATATTGTAATAGATCCATCAAATGGTGTTGCATTTACTGAGACCGGTGAAACTATACAAGGTCTTAGTTCTTCAGATTCAGTATCTTGTAATTTTATTAAGTCACAAGCTTATGCACCTCATCATCATGTTGATGATTCAACTGGAGCATGGGTAAAACGTAGAGAGGCTGGAACTACCGCATATACATACATCGATTATGAGTCGGCTGTAACTGAACAAAACAGGCAACTTAAAGTAATTAAGCCTGAACACATGACGGCGGTATCTACACAGTTTATTAAAGTAATGCAAAATGCTTAATCTAGATAGTATAAAAATTGAAGTACGTAAAATAGATATTAGCGGATTTGTTAATGGATTAACTTTATATGAAAGTATATTCGGTATGATGCAAGGGCAAATTGCTGTTCAAGATTCAACTAACTTCTTTGATAATTTTATAGGCACAGAATTAGCTCCTGTTGATATCAGTTTTTCATATTTAAAGCAAGAATATACGGCAAGCTTTTATATGGATGGAATAACTGATATGAAATTAAATACAGAAAAAAAGAATTATACTATCCATTTAAAATCTATACATGTACCTAACTTTGCTAATACCGTAAATTCAGTATATAATGGAACATCGGCTGAAATTATTGCTAAAATATTTGCAGATGTAAGTGCTTCAGAAAATAAAATGGCTGTTGATTCAAAAACAGCAACGAGTGGTAGATATATTGCACCAAACATTGCTGCAAAAGATTGTTTTAAAACACTTGTAGCAAATGCATATTGTATAGATCAATCTGGATTATTTATGTATGAAAGATTAGTTGATGAAAATACTATAAGGTTAACTTCTTTACATGATATGGTTAATAATGCATTTATTGATAATCAAGGAACACCGGTTTCTATTAAGCAAGGTATAGCAGATATGAGAGAAGTTCAAACAAATCCTCTATCAGTTTTAGGAACAGCAGAAGATTTCTTAATGAAAGAATACAGTATGGATTTTGTTCAAAAAATAGAAGATGGATTATTTGGTGAAGCAATTAATGAAATTAATTTAGATGAAACACAGAAGATAGAGAATACTACAAAAGAAGTAACATCGGTACCTAAAACAAAATTTAAGCTAAGTAATAAATTATATGATGAGAATGTAAAAAGCGTATTAGCTAATAGAGGTGATGTGGCATCGGGCACAATTATTAACACTACAGTACGAGCATTTAATACTATGATGGATGTATCTGCTATGGCAGCCTTGCCTGGTTTAGGAGTTGGAATGACTGTTGATTGTAAACTAAGTAGTAATATAGAACAAGGCACTCGTCGACACGATGGCAAATGGCTAGTTAAACACATACAACATGACTTTACACAAAAAGGCGGAGAATATAGTTACCATCAATCGTTAGGACTAGTGAGAGAATAATGTATAATCAAATAAAATTTGGAACAGTTGTTGATATTAATGATCCTGAAAAGTTAGGTAGGGTAAAGGTTAATGTATACGGACTTCATGACAATATAGACTCTGCAGATCTTGCATGGAGTATGGTTATGATGCCAGGAAATACTCCAGCTAAAGGCGGTGTAGGTTCATCAGTTAACTTATTGGTTGGTACATTAGTAGCAGGTGTGTGCATGGATAGAGCTATGCAAGAATTTTTAGTCTTGGGAACTTTGCCTACAAAAACTGATGGAATAGAAGATAATAATGTAAGAGTAAGAGCTGAAGCTGATCCTAATGCAGATGAAGAACTTGGTTCATATCAACCAGCAAGTACATACGCACCACAATATCCATATAATAATGTTATGGAAACAGAGAGTGGTCATGTCAAAGAATATGATGATACTCCGGGTGTAGAACGAATAACGGAGAGACATAAGAGTGGCACTCAATATGAGATAGCTGCCAATGGTTCTAAAACAGAAAGAATAGTAAGAGACAATTATCAGTTAGTTGTAGGTCATGACACTCTTGAAGTATTTGGTGATGTACGTATTATAGTAAGTGGTAATGCTGATATTGCAGTAGCAGGTAATATGAATACTGCTGTCGGTGGCACAACAAACTTAACAAGCACAGGTAAGATAACAATGACTGGAGATGTTGATGTTACTGGAACATTGCAAACTAATACTGGTGACACAACAATTAATTTGAATACTCATATTCATACACAACCTGATACTGGAGCAGATGATACCTCACAAGGTAATACAAATGGTCCACAAAATCCATAATAAATGTATAAATAAGATATATGGCACAGATAGCACGACAAGAAACGTATAAAGATGCAGATTTTACTTTTAAGGAAAATCCTAATACAAATGACGTTGCAATAAAAAAGAATAATGAATCGATTAAACAAAGTGTATTAAATATACTTCGTACGAATCATGGCGAACGCCCATTTAATTATTTTTTTGGCGCAAACTTAAGATCATATCTATTTGAGAATATGACAAATATAACAGCAGCACAAATGGCAACGTCTGTTAACAATTCTTTAAGAAACCATGAGCCAAGAATAGAAGTACTTAATACAAATATACAGGCAAAAGCCGATGAAAACGAAGTATTAATAACAGTAACCGGAAGAGTTTTATCTAGTAATGAAGTATTAGATATTTCGACCACAATAGAGAGATTACGATAATGGCAATAGAACGCAGAATATCAGCAAGTGAATTAGATTTTGATCAATTAAAATCAAACTTAATCGCATATATGAAGGCAACCGATACTACCTTCAGTGACTATAACTATGAAGGATCTGCAATGAATACAATCATTGATGTACTATCATATGTTACTCATGTGAATTCAATGAATGCTAACTTTGCTTTGAATGAAACATTCCTTGATACATCTCAATTAAGATCTTCTGTTGTATCACATGCCAAACTATTAGGTTATACACCAAGATCTATTGCACCATCTGTTGCTTATATTGATATGACTATGGCAAAGGGAAATGCTACACCTTTATGGAATCATGATGGAACAAATACTCCGTTACCTTTAACTATGACAAGAGGCACAGCATTTAATACTACTATCGATGGGGTTAATTACCCCATGTTTGCTTCAGACACTACAACAATTAACTATGATGCAACAAACGGATGGAAGTTTTCTAACATTAAAATAGAACAAGGCGTATTATCATCTATAACTTACACATATCAGAATAATGCATTTGAATCATATATTATTCCTGTTAATAATGTAAATACTGCTTCGATTAAAGTTACTGTAATAGATTCAGGTGCAACAAATGCATCTAAAGTTTATGCTTTAAATACAAACATGGTTACATTAGATGGCACATCAGAAGTATATTTCTTAGAAGAAGGAAGAGATGGATACTATGAGATTAAGTTTGGTGATAACATTATTGGTAAGAGGCCAGGTAATGGTAATACAATTTCAATAGAATATGCATCAATTCCATCAGGCACTCATGTAAATGGAGCTACTACATTTACTATGACTGATTCGCTTAATGGTAATAGTGATGAGACTATCACACTCGTTACTAGAGCTACTGGCGGTGCCGCAAGAGAATCACTAGAAGCAATTAAGTTTAATGCACCCCTTGCTCATATATCACAAAACAGAGCTGTAACACCTGATGATTATAAAGCTATTATCAAAAGTGAATTCGCTGATTTAGAAGCTGTTGCTGTATGGGGCGGTGAAGATAATGATATACCAGATTATGGTAAGGTTTATGTATCGATTAAACCATTATCTTCTGAGAAATTAACTGATACTCAAAAAGCAACAATTAAGAATCAGATTCTTAAACCAAAGAATGTTGTAAGTATCACGCCAGTGCTTGTTGATCCTGATTATACATATATTGATTTAGAAGTTTATTTTAAATATAATCCTAACAAAGCTACAGTAACTGCAAGCGGTTTGGCTACATCAATAAGGAGTACACTCGTGTCATATAATAATGATACACTTAAGAGCTTTAACGGCGTTTATAGAGATTCAAATGTTGGTAAATTAATTGATGATACAAATGTTGCTATCGTATCTAATATTACTCGTGTGAAGATGACAAAGAAGATTACACCAGTACTTGGAACAGCAACTAAATACGAACTTAAGTTTAATCAAGCGTTAACTGATATAGATGCTACTACATCATCTACTGGCTCTTATGTATCTTCAACTAATTTTACATTTGCTGGCGCAGATGCAAAGCTTAAAGATTACTATGATAGCTCAAGTGATACACGAATTATTCAAATTGTTGATGCAGCTGGTTTAGTACTAGCTACGAATGTTGGTGAAGTAAATGAGGAAGCTGGAACAGTAACTCTTAACTCATTTAATCCAACTGCATTACCTACTGGTTCAACTACAATCGATGTAACGGTTAAACCGGCATCATCTGATGTATCACCAACAAGGAATGAATTATTAACGATAAATACATCAACTGCTTTAATCACAGGTGAAGTAGATACAATGGCAACTGGCGGTACAACTGCTGGAATCGATTATACAACGGTAAGTAACTAATGGCAAGTGGACTTGGAAAATATAATATATCATCTTATATAGATGAACTAGTACCTGATCATGTAGAGTCTACATATCCTGATTTAGTTTCATTTCTTAAAACGTATGCATTATATTTAGAGCGTCAAAATAAATCTGGATTCTATCTTAACTCATTAGATATACAAAGAGATATCGACTTTGTAGAAGATAACTTACTTACTGAATTGCAGAATGAAATCGGTATTGCAATACCAAGAGACTTTGCTACAAATCCAAGGATGTTTTATAAGAGACTTGTAGAATTCTATAAGTCACGTGGTACACCTGAATCAATCACATCATTCTTTAGAATGATTTTTGACGATGATGTAGAAACATATTTTCCATATGTAGATATGCTTACACCATCTAATGGAAACTGGACAGATCAGGCTGTAGCTATTCAGGCAGATAGAACTCAGTTTACACCTACGAATACAATTACATTATCTGGAACACAAGCAAACCCAACAATAATTAGTGGTAATAATGATGATGGTAATAGCTTATTACTTGATGATGATGTGGTATTTGTTAATAATACATATCAAACTCCAGGTACAGATTATACTGAAGAAGTATATTCAGATACTACTATAAAATATAGATTAAATTTTACAACACAATTATCAAACGGCGATGTTGTAAGAACATATCCAAAGGGTTTGTTTACCAATAACGATGGATTCTTATCAGATAAAAAATATATACAAGACTCTTATTATTATCAGCAGTTCTCTTATGTTCTAAAAACTGGTAAAAACATTGCTGACTGGAAGAATTCATTTACAAGATTAGTTCACCCGGCTGGATTTAAGTTCTTTGGTGAGATTGTTATCTTAGTAAAGCTACTTACATCATCGAATACGCAAACACAGTATGGTTGGTTAGAACCAGCTGGTGAAATTAACTTTAATATCGGTGCATTCCAAGTTGGACCAGCATCGTTTAATAGTCACGTATTAGAGAAATCTTATACGCATTTTGCAAGAGGAAGTTCAGAACTCAGCATTATAGGTATGCAGAACCATTGGGAAAATATGAAGTTTAGATATTTAGGTCCAAACTCAGATTTTGCTCATTGGACACTACAAGATAGTATAAATAACAATATAAGTACACAATTCGGAATGGGTGGAGCTAGTTCACTCGTTATTTCATAAAACAAAGGAAAAGACATGGCAGCAATAATCACAAGTAAATTCAGACTGGATACAACAGATAAGTTTGTAAATAGTCTAGGTGATAATCAATTCTATATGGCCTTGGGACGGCCAAACGCATGGACAGATGATACTGTCCCAACAACCCCATATGAAAATGACTATACATCACATACTTTATGGGAAAACATGTTTGCCATGAAGAGAATCGATGCTACAGACATTGTTCATTGTGCACCAAGAAATCTATGGGTTTCTGGTACAACATATGCAGAATATGATGATCAAGATACAAATATAGAAAGCAAAACATACTTTGTTATTTCAGCGAATAACAATGTATATATGTGCTTAAAGGCAGGAAGCGGAGCTTCTACTACTAACCCAGACACAACAGGTGTTCAAACATCTGGTGTTATTAATCATAGTGGATCAGACGGTTATATATGGAAATACATGTATACAGTCCCAACGGCTGATGTAACTAAATTCTTAACAACATCATTTATACCAGTAAGACATATTAAAGAAGTACCACCAGGCGGATCTGATACTGCATTGACTAATCAATGGTCAGTACAAAATAATGCTGTTGATGGTGCAATCTATAATATGAAGATCACAACTGCAGGAACTGGATATACTTCAGCACCTACATTAACAATTGTTGGTGATGGTACGGGTGCTACAGCGACAGCAACAGTAGCTGGCGGTGCTATCACAGGTATTACAATGACCGCTGTTGGTTCAGGATATACTCACGCTACTGTAACAGTAACGGGTGGTTCAGGATCTAACGGTGCAATACGACCAGTGATTGGTCCAATCGGTGGATTTGGCGCAGATCCTACAAATGATCTAAGAGCACATTATGTTACAATTAACACAGTATTTACTGGCGATGAGTCGGGTACAATTCCTGATTCAAACGACTTTAGACAAATAGCAGTTGTAAAGAATCCGATTAAGAGTGGAGCAACTGCAAGTGCTACGGTGACAGCTACTGGCTCAATGGTTGTAGGTCAATTTTATAAGATCTTAACAATGGGTACTACTACTGACGCACTATGGGCAACCGCAGGTGCATCAGATAATCCAGTTGTTGGTGAAGTATTTAAAGCAATCGCTACAACAGTAACTGGTTCAACTACAGGTACAATTGCTGGAGTTGCAGAAGCAAGTGCATACAATACATGTAAGAGCTTAACAGTTGCTACTGGTGATTCATTCCCGGCAGATCAAATGATTGAAGGTACAGCAACAGGTGCAAAAGCAATGGTTGTAGAATATGATTCATCAAATGGTATCATATACTATATTCAAAACGAAACTACCGGATTTGGTACGTTTAATGCATCAACAGATAACATCCGCGATGAAGGTACTTCAGTTGCAGGTGTAGATCTTACAGCAATAAATGCTCCTGCAATTCTGCATCACGAAGGTGATATAATGTTTGTAGAGAATAGAACAGCCACAACAAGAGCGTCAGGACAAGTAGAAACAGTAAGATTAGTAATCGCATTTTAAATAGGATAGAAACATGGCAATTTCATTTAACGTAGAACCATATTATGACGACTTTGAATCGGTCGCATCGGGCAATACACTTAGCCCGAAAGAACAATATCAAAGAATACTATTTCGTCCAGGTAAGGCGGTACAAGCTCGAGAATTAACTCAGCTTCAAACACAGCTACAACATCAAATATCTTCTGCGGGAGATCATATATTTAAAGATGGTTCTGTTGTTGTACCAGGGGCAGTGCATCTACATAATAAGATTGACTATGTAAGATTATCAGCATGTAACACAACTGCAGTTGCAGATATTATTGGTACTGAATATAGTAACTCAAGTTCTACTGTTGCGCGTGTCATCCATGCTACATTAGCAAGTGGTGATGATTCAATTACTTTATTTGTTCAATATATTGCAGGCACAATTTTTGCAGCAGGAGAATCATTAACAGCTACAGGAGGTAAGACAGCTACAGTTGCAAATTCTAATGATGCTAATTCAAATACTCCTATAGGTTTTGGTTCAATTGTAGCTATCGAAGATGGTATCTATTATATTAAGAAACACTTTATAACAGTTAAAGCAAAGACAATTGTCTTAAACAAATACACAGAAAATGTATCATTTGATATTGGCTTACTCGTTACAGAAGCTCTTGTTAGTTCAGGTACTGATGCATCGTTAAATGATAATGCTACAGGCACACCTAATGAGTCTGCTCCAGGTGCACATCGTTATTCTATTACAGCAGCATTATCTTCTCAAGCAGTTAATGCAAACTCTGGTAACTTTGTTCTTATTGCTCGATTAGAATCTGGTGTTATTACAAAGAAAGCTGGTGTTGATTATAATGCTTTGCAAGATGAATTAGCACGCAGAACATTTGATGAATCAGGTAACTATTATGTTAATCCTTTTCCAGCAGTTGTTAAAACACATCAAGCAGATAGTCCTAGTGCTACAAAATTATCTCTTGCTGTTGGCCCTTCAAAAGCTTATGTAAGGGGTTATGAAATAACTAAATTAGGAACTTCTAATGTTCACTTTAATAAAGCAAGAACATCAGAATTAGTTACAGATAAACTTACAGAGATAACACATAATAACTTTATTGAAGTTGATAACATGGTTGGTGTTCCTGATATTACTACATTTAATACTATATCAATTGAGAATTCTGGTGGTACAGAGATTGGTACATGTCGTGCACGATCAATCGAAAGAGTAAGTGGTGATGGTGCAAGTACAGCTTCAAGGTATAGAATTCATATATTTGATGTAAAATTTGCAAGTGGTAATACTACTGGAATGGCTAGTGCAACTCAGCTAGATGAAACGGGCGGTGGATCGTTTGCTGCACAAATTGCACAAACAAGTTCTGTTAATGTATTTAACCTTGGTCCAGATAGTTTAGTATACCAATTGCCATACGAAAGAATTAAAACTTGTAATAGTCAAACAGATGGCACAACTGATTTTAACTATAGATATGAGACTAATCGTATTATAGCTTCAGCTACTGTATCAGGTACTGGTACTGCCACATTTGAAGCCGTTGCTGCTGGTGAACAATTTGGTTCTAAATCACTTAATACAAATTGGATTCTAATTAACGATACTGATTCAACAGTCGGTGGTGAAGAAGTAACTACTTCTGATATTACTATTAATAACAGCGCAAATCCACCAAATGTTGTTATATCTAACTTACCTGTATCTTCTCAGGGTGATACGGTAAGACTAATTGCCCCTGTTGTACGTACGTTAAATCAAAAGACTAAATCGTTAGTTACTAACCAAAGCAGTCCATTAAATGCAGGAACAGATTATACTACTATCAATAGCGCTAATGCTCTTGGTCATGCAGATATTTATCGTATAGTATCTGTTACAGAAACTTCTGGTGGCGCTGACGTTACTGAACACTTTGATTTAGATAATGGTCAAAGAGATACTCATTATGATGTTGGTCATATACAATTAAAAACTACATCTAACTATACAGCGGCTGTAGCACTTACTGTAACATATGATTACTTTACACATACTGCCGGAGATTTCTTTACAGTTGATTCATATACCGGACTTGATTACGAAAATATTCCTAAGCATGGAGACATAGAATTAAGAAGTGCGGTCGACTTTAGACCAAGGATGGATAATACTGGTAGTAACTTTACAGGAACAGGCGCAGTTACAGCATTTGCTCCTACAAGATTCTCACAATTTGAAACTGATATTCAATTTTACTTGCCTAGAATGGACAAAGTATATTTAGATTCTAAAGGCAATTTTGGTGTTTCTGAAGGTATTCCAGCTAGAGCTCCTGAAGGCCCTGCTATTCCAAGTGATGCAATGCATTTATTTACATTAAGTATTCCTGCATACACGTTGAGTACTGAAGAAGTTGGAATTGGATTTGTTGACCAGCGTAGATACACTATGCGTGATATTGGTAAGCTTGACACAAGATTAAATCAAGTAGAATATTATACTGCTTTAAATTTCTTAGAAACTGAAGCACAGAATACACAAATTTTAGATACAGTATCACCATTTAATCCAAGATGGAAATCTGGTTATTTAGTAGATGCTTTTGCAAATACTCGTATGTCAAGGAATGATTCTCCTGAGTACAGAGCTTCTGTTGATATACCTAACCGTAGACTACGACCTGGATTTGCACAAGGTAATGCTGCCTTATCGTGGATTTCAGGATCTTCAGATACAGTTAAAACTGGTGATTTAATTACATTACCATATACTCATTCTGCAGCTATAACACAAACACAATATTCAGGAAGTGTTAATGTTAACCCATATAATGTCTTTAACTGGGTTGGTTCAATGGCACTATCTCCATCTACTGATGAATGGTTAGATATCGAACGTAGACCAGAAGTTGTTTTAAATAACGATGGTGAGTTTGATGCAATGGTAGAAGCATTACAACCTCAACTTGGTACTGTATGGGGTTCATGGACAACAAACTGGTCAGGCGGTGGCGGACATTGGGAGATGTCTTATACTCCTGGTAAGATGGAAGGGCCAAGGAATTCATATCGTGGTAGAGGTTCATGGTCAAGAAACTGGGTAAGTGGTAACCGCCATATCACTGGTAAATCAAGATCAGGTGTTAAAACAAGTATTGCAGTTGAAACATCAAGAGTTGAGCAAGGTGATAGAGTAGTTGAAGTTAACTTTGTTCCATTCATGAGATCAAGGCTTGTACACTTTAGTGCTACTCGTATGAAACCAAACACTACTGTTTATGCATTCTTTGATGGAGTATCAGTAGCAAACTTTGTTAACGAAGCTCAACCAGGTCATACACCTCTAGTAGGTATTAATAGTGAGACTGCTCATCCGAGTGGTGCTGGAGCATTAACGACTGATGCAAATGGTGCTGTGAGTGGTTCATTCCTTATACCTAATAATAGTACAACTCAATTTAGTGCTGGTACAAAAGAATTTAGATTGACTTCTGATAGTACTAATAATGAAAGCTTATCTCGTACATCAGCCACAGCAGATTATACAGCTGCAGGCTTAATTGAAACAAGAGAGAACGTTATTATTTCAACAAGAATTCCACGTATACAGAGAACTAATGTTTCTTCAGGTAATGTGGCATACTCAGATCCATTAGCACAATCATTCTTATTTGATAAGGCTCAATTTATTACTAAGTTAGATCTTTATTTTGTAACTAAAGATGCTAATATACCTGTTCAAGTACAGATACGTGAAATGGTAAATGGATTCCCAACTCAAACAGTTGTTCCATTCTCTGATGTAACACTTAATCCAGGTTCTGTAAATATCGATGGTACAGCAACTACATTCACATTCCCATCTCCAGTATTCTTACAAGATGGTATTGAATATGCATTTGTTATTCTTGCTAATTCAAATGATTACACGGTACGTTTTGCTGAAGTTGGCGCTGAAGATCAAAATGGTAATAGAATTTCACAACAACCATACAACGGTGTATTATTTAAATCAGCTAATGCATCAACATGGACTGCTGAGCAAGGTAAAGACTTAACATTTGTTATGCATAGAGCTGAGTTTGATACTTCGCAAACACGTAATGCGGTATTAAGAAATGACACTTTAGAAGCAAGAGCATTAGGTAATAATCCAATTACAACAACTAGTGGTTCACAAAATATTACTGTTGCTCATCGTGATCATGGTCATGCAGTTGGCGATTCAGTTACTATAGCTGGAGTTGCTGCAACGATTAACGGTCATACTACTACGCATCTAAATAAAGCACATACAATTACTGCTGTGACTCATGATACATATACATTTGTATCAGCTGGAACCGGTAGTGCTACAGGTATTGGTGGTGGAGCAGCGTGTACTGCAACACAGCATTTAGCTTGGAATACAGTTAAACCAATTATTCAAGAACTTATATTACCTGATACTGGAACAACGTATACAATTAAAGATACAGCTCAAGGTAATGGTACAACTATTGGAACGACAGCATTAGCAATAAGAGCAAATGAAGATTATACACCGTTAAGTCCGAAGGTGATTAAATCAGGTGGAACTCACACAGTAGAACTTGAGTCTACATTTACATCAAGCAATAGTTACCTATCACCAGTTATTGATATGGAAAGATGTTCATTGATTACTATTGGAAATCGTATTGATAATGTAACAAGTGGTGAAGATACAGCAGCGGGTGGTGCTAACTTAGCGAAGTACGTAACAAAGACTGTTGAATTACAAAATGATTCAGATGGAATTAAACTAATTATGGATTTACATCGTCCGAATAATACATTTATTGACGTATATCATAAGACTGGTAATAACTTAGCAGATTTTGATACAGAGTCATGGGTGTTAGCAACAAATGATGAAACTACAGTTGCATTCTCAGACGGTTATGAATTTAATGAGACGGTATATACTATTACACCTGCAGCAACATTTACATTATTTGCTATTAAGATTGTAATGAGATCTACTAATACAAGTGATATACCGATGGTTCAACAACTTAGAGCTATAGCACTTCAAGTATAATGATAAAAGTTGAAGGATATACTAATTTAGCAAGAGATCCAAAGTCTGGAGCGATTATAAATATGAGTAACAGTAAGATACACTCTATGAATAGAGCTGCGCTTAAAGAAGAAGCAAGAGTGCATCAAGAACGTTTGGATAAAGTAGAACAAGATGTATCTGAAATTAAAGATATGTTAAAACAATTAATAGAGAGATAATATGGCAACAGTAAACGTAACAACAGCAAATACATTTGAAGAATGGAGAGTTAAAACCAACCAGTTAGGTACTGCGATTGGTGACTTAACTAATCTAACTGCAAATGATTCGGGTGCAACTACGGTTGTTGCAGCGCTGAATATACATGATACTGCAACTGAAGCGGCCGCGGCTGCCATCGGTACAATAGGTGACTTATGGGATACATCAAATTACGGTGCGTTAGTACTTGCTGCAAATAAAAACCATGCAGATATTGAAACAATTGCTTCAACCGCTGGTATTAACTTAGCAGGCTCAAGCTTATCTGGATATAATGGTTCAGAGACAACTCTAGTTGCTATTCTTAATGCTCAATATGCAGTTGACAATACTCAAACAGCTAATATAACAAGCAATGACACGGATATTGCTGCAATAAATACTAAGCTAGGTACAATATCAGCAGCGGCAATGGGAACAACCGCATCCACTGTTGGTCCTGCTATTTTAGAATTACATGGTGAAGTAACCACAGCTACAGCAGATATTGCAGCAATTGGTAGTAATTTTGTAGCAGTAGCCGGTGATACAATGACTGGTAAATTAATTACTGCATCATCAGGATTAGGTGGTTCAAATGCTGGTGTAAGTGCTGCAACATCATTAACATTAGGTACTGGTTCGGGAACAGCGATAACAGTTGACTCAAATCAAAGAATTGGTATTGGTATAGCAGCGCATGGATCACATAAAGTAGATGTATCAGGTAATTTAAATGCGACTACATTAAGTTATGGCGGAACAGATTTAAAATCAGTATTCTTTGAACAAGGCGAAGCCTTTGAAGATGCTGTAGGTGCTATGTTTGATGGTACGGAAACAGGTGGTATCTCGGCTACATATGATGATACAAATGGTAATATTAATTTAGCAATTGCTGATGATGGACACGCTCACGTTGTAGGTAATATCGATAACTTTACAGAAGAAGTACAGGATATTATCGGAGCAATGGTATCAGGTAATACTGAAGGTGGTATTTCAGTTGATTACGAAGATGGTGACGGAACACTTGATTTTAATGTTAATGATCCAACCATCACTTTGACTGGTGCGGTTACAGGTTCTGCAACAATGACAAACTTAGGTAATGTTAGCATCACAACAACAGCGTCTACATCAACAAAGCTAGATGTTTTTGATGTCGCTGGTAACCAACTGTTCTAAAACAACAAAAATATAAATAGAGGTATACATAGAAAATGGCAATATTAAGTAATTTAAGTATAGATCAGGGTGCAGATTATAGTGCTGAGGTTATTGTAGAAGATGCTGCAGGTAATGTAGCAAACTTAACAGGATATACTGTTGCAGGACAAATAAGAAAAAGCTATTCGTCAAGTACTGCAATAGATTTTGGAGCAACTGTATCAAATGCTACTGCAGGTGAAATTACAATAACATTGGCTAATAGCGTAACAAATGGTATGAAAGCTGGGCGTTATGTTTATGATGTAGAGATAACAAAAACATCTTCGGGTGAAAAAACTAGGGTAATAGAAGGACAAGTAACAGTGACTCCAGGAGTAACACAGTAATGGCATTACAAGGTAAGATTACGGCAACTAGGCCGTTACAAGGTGCTGGAATGAAACAAAAAGAAATAGTTGCAAGAAATATTTCTGTTTCAACATTTACTACTCAGTTATCCACATTAACAGATGTTGATGTATCTGCAAGAGTTGATGGATCGATCATACAATATGATGCGTCATCAAGTACTTTTAAGGTTAAACCTGTGATGGAAGACACGAACAGTAATACAAAAATTAATGGTGGTACATTTTAGTGCCGCTTAAATATAAATTAGAGGAGATATAGGATGGCAGGCACAGTCATTATCACAAAATATAGTTTAGCGTCTGGCAATCCGGCAACAGATGCTCTGGCGGTAGGTGAACAAGCTTATTCATTTAGCTCAGATAAACTTTTTATAGGTGAAACTTCAGGCTCAGATGTAGTAGCAAGAGTCATCGGTGGACAACACTTCACCGATATGATGGACCACACTGCAGGAACGCTAACCGCGTCATCTGCAATTATAGTAGACGCGAATTCAAAAATTGATGTATTAAATGTTGATAACCTAACATTAAATGGTAATGCCATTACATCAACAGATACAAACGGTGATATTACAATTACACCAAACGGATCTGGTAATGTCATTATCGATGGTTTATCACATCCAACAGCGGATGGTTCAGCTGGGCAATTCTTAAAAACAGACGGTTCAGGTAATCTATCATTTGGTACCGTTGTAAGTACATTAAGTATAGCAGCTGATTCAGGTTCAAATGATTCAGTAAGTACTGGTGAAACAATAACATATACTGGTGGTACAGGTATTGATACTGCAGTATCAGATAATGAAATTACAATCACTCTTAATATTCCTAATACTTCTATTGCTAATGCTAAACTAGTAAATGATGGTATAACAATTGGTAGTGATGATACATCTCTAGGCGACACAATTACAGACTTAAATGGATTAACCTCTGTTGATGTTGATAACTTAACATTAGATGGCAATACATTATCATCAACAGATAACAATGGAAATATTGCACTTGCACCAAATGGTACAGGTTCAGTAACGGTTCCTTCAGGTTATGAAGGTCGTGCTGGATTTACTTCAGATTCACTTGTTAATAAAACATATGTTGATAGTGTTGCAAACGGATTAGATGTTAAAAAATCTGTTAAGGTTGCAACAACTGCTAACTTAGGTGCAACTTATGTAAATACTGCACCAAGCACACTAACTAACTCAGGATCACAAGCTGCTATTCAAATTGACGGCGTAACTCTAAGTGTTAATGATAGAGTTCTTGTTAAAGATCAGTCAACTGCAGCACAAAACGGTTTCTATAAGGTTACAACTGTTGGTGATGGTTCATCAAATTGGGTACTAACAAGAACACCAGATGCTGATGCTGCTTCTGAATTAACTTCAGGCGCATTTACTTTCTGTGAAGAAGGTACTGCGAATGCTGATAATGGTTATGTATTAAGTACAAACGGTGCTATCACACTAGGTTCAACAGCAATAAACTTTGAACAATTCTCTGGTGCTGGTCAAATAGCAGCAGGAAATGGTTTAACTAAGAATGGTAATACGATTGATGTAGTCGGTACGGCAGATAAAATTACTGTAAGTGCTGATGCGATTACTATTGCAAATACATATGCTGGTCAAAATACAATAACAACACTTGGTACTATTGCTACAGGTGTTTGGCAAGGTACAGATGTTGCAGTAGCACATGGTGGTACAGGATTAAGTGCATTTACATCCAACGGTGTACTCATAGCCAACACTGGTGGTACAGCTCTAGAATTTGAGACAGGTACTCAATACCAAGTTATGGGATTCAACTCATCAGGTGTCCCAACCGCTACATCAACAATTGATGGCGGAACGTTTTAATTAAGATATATATATATATAGTATAAAGAGGAAATAACTATGGCAAAACCTTTAAAGTGGAATGGATCAAGCTCGTTAAAAGAGATGTCATCTGCAGAAATTGATGACAATGTAGATCTAATTCTAGACCATTTTTCTGGAATGACTTCTAATAATACTGGTCACCTTGCTATGAATGCAGAATCAGGTTGGACAGACATTGGTACATTCGCAGATACAAGACGTGATCAAGCTGTTGGTACTCACCCAGCTAACACAACTATTCATACAGATAACTATGTCTTTAGACAAAACCTAACTGATGTTACTCCTACTCCAACAAGGAGACCAATGTCGGTTAAATATGATTCTGGTTCTTATGATGGTATTATCGAAATGACAGATGCTGAAATGAGAGCTGATATTATTGACAGAGTTAATGCTAAAATTGCTGCTGGTGGTGTAGGTTCATATGTATTACAACCAAGTGCTCCTGGTACAGGTACATGGTCTGAGGTTGCTACTATTAATAATAAGTTTCAATCAGGTGTAAATAACTCTACTAAACTTTGGAAGAGAACAACCGGTTCGAATACAACTGCTACACGTCCATTAGCTTGGGATGCAGGTAACAGCAGATTAAGTGAATTATCTGATGCTGAGATTAATGACTTAGTAGAAATATATCAAGAGTCTATTGTAGATACAGGTATTGGTAAGTATGTACTACAAGCATCTGCTCCTGCTTCAGGAACATGGCAAAGAGTTGGCGATGCTTTCTCTGATACAAGAAAAGAACGTACAGATGTATCATACGCTGGTGATTATACTGGTGCTTATGCAGGTGATTATACTGGTAACTATACTGGTTCATATTCAACATTCTACTCAGGACGTCAGGTAGGTCCATATTCCGGTACATATACTGGCACATATACAGGTTATTACTCTGGCACATATACTGGTAACTATACCGGTGCAACAATTCAATCGTCAAATGAAACTGTTTCTACTGTTTCATTGTGGCTAAGGACGGCATAATATGGCAGATCATCATATAATAGTTAACTTCGAAAAAGAAGGAGCTGCATTTAATACAGCTGATGAAGCAATGGAAGCACATTTTGCTAGTATAGGAAATGGCGATACAATAGCAGATTATAATAGTTATGCTGCTGGATCAGCTGAATCAAGTCCGCCAACTGGAGTTACATCAACAAGATACTTAACATCTAATGGTGAGCCAGTATCTAGCGGAACTGCAGGTAATGGATACGCTATTAAACAAATATGGACAGAAGATGTACTTAAAGCAGACATTATAGCAAACGGGTCAACGGATACTTCTGGTTTGCAAACCGGTGGCTGGACAGTTTCATCAAAAGACATTAACCCTGATACAGGAGTAGAACACATAGATGGATGGCATCTTTTGAGTTGATATAAATAATTTTAATAATTTAATATAATGAGGTAAATCATGGCTGTAGAAGGCAGAAAAATACTTGAGCCGTATTACGCGGACAAGAGTTGTGATATCATCGTATGTAATTTTGAATTTGCAGATGGCACAAATCAAACCGTTTCAGTAAGTAACACTCCCGATGGACAAAAAGATAATCCTGATTGGAAGGAGATCTTTAATACGTTCACTCACGAAGAAATTAAAGCCATCACTAAAAAGAAGGCTGAGGCACATCACGAAAATCAAGCAGTACGCGCAGCTGAACAAAAAGCCGAAATGGATAAAGCAAAAAATGAAGCTTTATTTGCTGCAAAGGTTGATTCATTTGAAATACCAGAAATTAAAGCTTCTAAAAATAGAGCACTCAAATCTAAAGTACGTAAAGCAACAAACATGATTGAGATTATGGCGTACTCCGCTGCTATTATTATAGAAGAAAATGGTAAGGAAGCAGAAAAACCAAAAGCCTAACGGTTTTATAATTGTAGCAAGTCAGTTTTATGAGTATTATGAGGCAGCTCATATGCTTATTGACTCCTTATTAGATTATATGCCAGAGGCAAATATAGCCTTATTCGCTCATGAACAATGGACAAAATCTGATCCACGCTGTGATGATCTCTATATGGTTGATGATTGTCCTAATCATGTTCGAGCCAAGTTGGCTTGCCTCTCTAAAACCCCATTTGATAAAACTGTATACTTAGATGCTGATACATTTGTGCAACATGAAGATGTATCTAAGATGTTTGACTTCGATTCCGATTTAGTATTTACTAACATAAGACCATACGCAGGTAAGATAGCTAAATTTATTGGAGGTGAAATGGTTCTTCATGGTGGTGTATTCGGTTATAAGTCAACACCACGTGTATTAGAATTTATGGATGACTGGTGGAAATACTATAATAAACAACGTGATGGCTCTTGGTGGCCCGAAGGTGTACAACCAAAAGAGAGATTAGTAAATTGGGATCAATTAACATTATGGTGGTTAACTGAAAATACGTATTCTGATTTAGATATAAGTATATACGAAGATGATGCAAGATGGAATTTTGTTTACATATATAAAGAAGATGAATGCAAAGGACCAATAGTAGTATGGCATTATACATTACCATTAAAAAAACCAGCAGATGCGCGAAGTATTAATTAAAAATAAAGAGATATTAGAAAGACTTGATGGGTTTATTGATACTATTAATAGTATGGATATAGGATACATCCAGCGCCGAATAAAACAACGTGGTGATAAACATAAACACTATGCAACATCCAAAGAATATTTAAATTATATTCTTGAGAAAACTAAGAAAAAAGAATTTAGAGGTCCGCCTGAAATAGCGAAGTTATTTGATTTATGTAATAATTATAATATAGCAAAAGACTGGCAGGATTTAATGAAAGATGTAAGCTTTACTTTTGCACAGGAATTAGGTGCACAACAAAATGCATTATTCTGCTATTATCCTGAAGATGGATATATAGGTTGGCATGATAATCGTGATGCTCCAGGTTATACAGTATTATTTAATTGGAGTAAAGGCGGTGATGCCTTTTATAGATATCGTGATTGGAAAACTGGTAAGATACATACTATTAAAGATAGACCAGGCTGGACTTGCAAAACTGGTTGGTATGGACCAGGTCAAGAATCAACATTTCATTGTGCTATGACTAATGAACCAAGATGGAGTATAGCATTCTATATGCGTAATGAAACAATGAGAGATCAACTCGTAGAAGAAATAGAAAGTGAATAAAAATAAATTTATAAAATGGTGTGAAGAGAATGCACATAAGTTTGTAGTCATATCATATCAGGGTGGAGCAGGTGGTGAAGGTTTATGTAATTGGTTAACACAAGAGACCGATTTATTTTTTAATAAAGAAGTTATTAAAATGTCTTATGACCAAAACTTAATACCTGAAAATCTTATGGCTATGATTGATGGCTCAAAAGGTAATGATGTTGCATTAAATCCTAGTTCACATAGGCAAAAAACCTTTTTTGATTTTTTGTTTGCAGATGTATTTGTACTTGACGGTGTTGATAATCTTTATACTTCTCATTGTTGGGTACCAGAGTATGAGAATATACCTATAATACCTGAAGAGACTCTTGAAAATCCATTTGGATTATTATACGATCATATAAAAAATAGAGAAGATCCAGATAGTGAAAGACCACAAATTATGGATGATGCATTATCTGAAATACGAGATGCATTTGCAAATCAAGATAAACCGTATCTAATACGAACACACGGAATTACTCCTCTTACAATGTGTTGGGGTCCAAAAGGAAAATATTTTTCTATTAGTGGCGGTGACTATCAAGAATACATTCAAATGTTAGAAACTATGAAAGTATACCTTCAACCTGAATGGGAATATGAACGTAAGCTAGAAGCAATTCGTGTTGCTGATTGGAGATATCAAAAAGGAATTACTGGTATTTGGGGCGAGAAAAGTAATGCGTATTATCTTGAAAAAGATTGGGAACCAGAATATACTACTGAAGAAAATATAGATAGATATTGTAGGTACCTTGCTCCAATTTTAGATGATGATACTATTCCCCTGTATTATAGGACTTTAGATATAATAGGTCAGCATAATAACTTTGGTGTAAACATAGAACAAATGGATTGTATCACATTAAATAATATAGTTTATGGTGTTATGGTATCTAAATTTTGGCCGAGGATATCAATATCATATTTTAAGAATGATGAAGTTAATGTAAAAAGACTTGAGATGAAAGAACAAGATTTAGAAAAAGTTCATAAAGCAATGGGCGATAAAATAAGTCCACACGATATGAATTGGCCAGATTCTGATAGAGCAAGAAGAGTCACTATTGATTTTTGGGAAAAGAATCATAAGGTTCGAGATCACATGGGAATAATACAAGTAACATTTGATAAGTTATATAACCCAGATTATTTAATAAATAATGGTATAGATATTGATCCAGATAATTATATTATGTATTGGAATAACTGGCATGATAAAAGTTTAAAAGCATTAGCAAAAGTAAAATTATTTCCAAGGAGAGTACCATTAACATTGTAACAGTAAAATGGGGTGACAAATATAGTGCCGATGATGTCAATAAGCTATATTATAGTATTCGAAATCAATTGCAATGGGGTGAACACGAGAACTCTATACAATTCTATTGTTATACCGATGATTCAATAGGGTTACATCCACATATTCATTGGATACCGTTGATTGATATGGATCTGCACGGTGTATGGAATAAGCTTATGTTGTTTAAGCCTGGCATATTACCTGAAGGTAAATGGTTATATCTAGACTTAGATGTTGTTATACAAGGTAGATTAGATGAAATCTATATGGCACACGAGTTTACAATGGTTAAATGTTATTGGAAACCTATAGAACAATTAAGATCTGATTGGGTATTCGAAGGTCGAACAATAAGAGATCATGATATAAACTCAAGTGTAATGGTATTTTGGAATGATGAGAACTATCATATATGGGAACATTTCTGGGAAAATCCCGATGACTATATGATAACCTATCCTGGAATAGATGGCTTTATATATTGTGAAGGCTTTGCTCCTTCTAATTACTGGAAGCAAGGAAGAATCTATTCAAGATACTATGGGATTAAAGAAGAGTCTTGGTATAACCCTCCCGATGAGCCTTATTTTTTAGAAAGCGCTGCAATCTGTTTGCTTAACGGACAAGGCGGATTATAAATAAAGGTATATACAGCTGAATATTCGGTTGTTATAAATAAGAACATAGTGGTTATATAATCACTACATTACAATTTGAGCACATAGATATGGCAGGAACAATAGTAAAAATCAAGCAATCGGCGGTTGCTGGTAAGAAACCATCAGCAAGCGACCTCCAGCAAGGCGAGTTAGCCCTTAACACAGCCGACCATGCATTGTATTCAAAAGACGGAAATGGAAATATCTTTCAAGTGACAACACAACAGGTATTTGATATGGGTGATTCTAACGGCGATGTTTTTATTGATGCAGGAACTTCTGGAGAAGCATTAATGGCATCACCTTTTAACAGCTATGATGGCGGGGGAGCGTAACTAAATGGCAGGAACAATATTTAAGATAAGAAGAGATACAGCGGCCAATTGGTCGTCTAATAACCCAACCCTTGCCGCTGGTGAGATGGGGCTTGACCAAACTAATAACTTTATTAAAATGGGTGATGGTTCAACTGCTTGGAATTCATTACCACAATTCACACAAAATATTGAGAATGTAGAGGATTTAGTAGGTGCAATGGTCACCTCAAATACTGAAACATTTATCTCAGTAACCTATGATGACTCAGATGGAACACTTGATTTTGTAGTTCCAGTATTAGATGAAGACGATTTATCAACAGATTCAGCAACACATTTAGCTACACAACAATCAATTAAAGCTTATGTGGATGCACAAGTAACTGCCCAAGACCTAGATTTTCAAGGTGATTCAGGTGGTGCATTAAGCATTGACCTAGATTCAGAGTCACTTACAATCGCAGGTGGTACAGGTATCGACACTGTAGGTAGTGGTAATAGCATTACTGCCTCTATTGATTCCACTGTTACAACATTAACGGGCTCCCAAACATTAACAAATAAAACATTAACAAGTCCAGTATTAAATACAGGAATTTCTGGTACTGCAATTAAAGATGAAGATGATATGGCTAGTGATTCAGCTACTCATCTTGCTACGCAGCAATCAATTAAAGCATATGTTGATGCTCAAGTAGATACAGCCGATGCATTAAGTGAATTAGCCGATACAACTATAACATCTCCAGCAGATGGTTCAATGTTATTATATGACACTGGTAATTCTGTTTGGATTGATAATGTCATGTCAGGCGATGCTACTCTAGCTGATACAGGTGCAATTACTCTTGCTACAGTTAATTCAAACGTAGGTTCATTTGGTTCTACAACAGCAATTCCAGTTATTACGGTTAATGCTAAAGGTTTAATTACAGCAGCGAGTACTGCGTCTATTACAACATCATTAACGGTTGGAGCTGATTCAGGTTCTGATGATACAGTAGCTCTTGCCACTGATACATTAAACTTTACTGGTGGAACAGGTATTGATACAACAGTATCTGATAATGACATCTCGATTGCTATTGATTCTACTGTTGCTACATTAACAGGTACACAAACATTAACGAATAAAACACTAACCAATCCTACTATTGCTAGTATTAATGGAAACGTTACGATTGGTGGTAACTTAACAGTATCAGGAACACAAACAACTGTTTCATCGACTACTGTTAATGTTGCAGATCCAATGTTATCATTAGCTACAAATAATGATTCTGCAGATGCAGTTGACATAGGTTTCTATGGTTTATATGATACAAGCGGTTCACAAGATTTATACTCAGGTCTATTTAGAGATGCATCAGATTCTGGTAAGTGGAAACTATATAAGGATTCACAAGCCGAACCAACTACTACAGTTAATGTAAGTGCTACTGGCCATACGACTGGTACATTAGTTGCTAACCTTGAAGGTAATGTAACTGGTGATTTAACGGGTGATGTTACAGGTGATGTAACAGGAAATGTATCTGGTACAGCAGCTACAGTTACAGGTGCTGCACAAACTGCTATTACTTCATTAGGTACATTAACAGCGTTAGATGTTGATAATATTAACATTAATGGAAATACTATTTCATCTACTGCGGGTACAGATTTAAATATTACTCCACTCGCTGGACAACAAATTGTATTAGATGGTGCAATTAATGTTGATGCAGGTGTAGTTACGGGTGCTACAAGTATTACATCAACAGCATTTGTTGGTGATTTAACAGGTGATGTAACAGGTGACGTAACTGGAAATGCAGATACAGCAACTACATTAGCAACTGCAAGAACAATTGCGGGTCAAAGCTTTAATGGTTCTGCTGATATTACAATTGCTTCAACTGATTTATCTAATACGAGTGCTATTACTTTAAATACAGCTTCACAAACATTAACAAATAAAACATTAACTTCACCTGTTCTAAATACAGGAGTAAGTGGTACAGCTATATTAGATGAAGATGATATGTCTAGTGATTCTGCTACTCAACTAGCAACACAGCAATCAATTAAAGCTTATGTAGACTCTCAAGTTACTGCTCAAGACTTAGACTTTGCTGCCGACAGCGGTGGTTCATTATCAATTGATTTAGATAGTGAAGCATTAACATTTACTGGTGGTACAGGTATTGATACATCAGGCTCTGGAAACGCTGTTACATTTGCTATCGACTCAACAGTTACTACATTAACAGGCACACAGACATTAACTAATAAGACATTAACTAGTCCAACAGTAACTTCACCAGTATTAAATACGGGTGTTAGTGGTTCAGCAGTTAAAGATGAAGATGATATGTCATCAAATAGTGCTACTCATCTTGCTACTCAACAATCTATTAAGGCATATGTTGATGCACAAACTACAGACGAAACTGCTGAGGGTTCAAATAACTTATACTACACAGAGGAAAGAGTTGATGATCGTGTAAGTGCATTGATTGTTGGTGGTACAAACGTAACTGCAACATATGATGATGCTAATAATAGATTAACAATATCAGCAACAACGGGTGCAAGTGGTTATGATCTAGCTGCTAACGATACAGATGACCTTAGTGAAGGTTCAGCTAACTTATACTTCACAGACGAGAGAGCACAAGATGCTGCAGGTGCTCAAATTGCTACTAATGGTTCACACACAAATATCACAGCAACATATGATGATAATGGTGATGGTGCAATAGATCTATCAATTACAGATGCTGTTATTAGAGGTAAGGTAAGTGTTACCGATGCTGGTGGTGATGGTTCATTAGCTTATAATAATTCTACCGGTGTAATAACTTATACTGGTCCAAGTGCTGCAGAAGCCAGAGCACATATTAGTGTTACTGATTCTGGAGGTGATGGTTCATTAGCTTACAATAATTCTACTGGTGTTATTACATATACAGGGCCAAGTGCTGCTGAAGTACGGGCTCATTTAAGTGCTGGCACGGGTGTTACATATTCAGGTGGTGCAATATCTATTGGACAATCAGTTGCTACCGATGCTGATGTAACGTTTGATGATGTAGTTGTTAGTGGTAACCTTACAGTTAATGGTACTACAACAACAGCCGCTTCGACAAACACTGTTATTACTGATAAGTTAATCGAACTTGGTAATGGTCAAACTGGTTCACCATCAGGTGATTTAGGTTTAGTATTTGAACGTGGTTCATCAGATAATGCCTTTATCGGATTTGATGAGAGTGCAGATAAATTTATAGTTGGTACAGGATCATTTACAGGTGCTTCAACCGGTAACTTAACAATTACAACTGGTACTATGGTTGCTAACCTTGAAGGTGCAACTGCAAGTCTTACTGGTAATATAACAGTAGGTGGTACGGTTGACGGACGTGATGTTGCTGCAGATGGTACAAAACTAGATGGCATTGAATCTGCTGCAACCGCAGACCAAACTGGTGCTGAGATTAAAGCATTATATGAGGCAGAAACCTCAGCCTTTACAGATGCGCAATTTACTAAGCTAGCAAATATCGAAGCTAATGCTGATGTAACAGATGCAACAAATGTTAATGCTGCTGGTGCAGTTATGTTATCAGATACAACAACTTCTGGAATGGGATTTGTTGTTGATGAAGATAATATGGCGTCAGATTCTGCTACTAAATTAGCAACACAACAATCAATTAAAGCATATGTAGATGCACGTGAAGCTGCAATTACAACTGCATATACTGCCGCTGATGCAACACAAGATCATTTATCAGAAATGGGCGGTACATTAGATGATATTGATAATGGTACAACACACGTTAAAAGTACTAATGACTTTACAGATGCTGCACTAGCAAAACTAGGTGGTATTGAAGCATTAGCAGATGTCACGGATGCTACAAATGTAGAAGCTGCTGGCGCGGTAATGGAATCAGGTGCTAACGCATCTGCGAAGATACCTTCAGGAACTACAGCACAGAGAGATGGATCTCCAAGTGCTGGTTTCTTTAGATGGAATACAACAACTTCAAGTGCGGAAATCTATGATGGAAGTGAGTGGGGATTAGTTGGTGGTGGAAACACTACAGGAAAGGTTATGTGGGAACACAGTTATACAGTTGCAGAAGATTATGAAATAACTTCTGGTAACAACGCGTTAACTGCTGGACCAATAACCATTAACTCAGGCTATTCAGTGACGGTCCCTAGCGGATCTACTTGGGTAGTGGTTTAATTTTTAGGAGACGATAAATGTCAAAGATAAAAATTCAGGGTGATTCAGGCGGAACTGGTGTATTTACATTAACTTCTCCTAATTCAAATACTGATAGAACAATAACTCTACCGGACGACGCCGGTACGATTGTAACTTCAGCACAATCTGATGCTTCCGGTTATTCTTGGTTAATTGACGAAGATAACATGGCATCTAACCTTGCCACGAAGGTACCATCGCAACAATCCGTCAAAGCTTACGTTGATGCACAAATTGGCGCTGAGAATACTCTTGCCGAAGATAACGATGTAAATATCACATCTGCCGCCGATGGATCTATGTTGTTATATGACACAGGAACATCAATGTGGATCGACAATGTGATGTCTGGTGATGCTACAATGACAGATGGTGGTGTAATAACACTAGGCGCAGATGTTATTGATGGTACTCATCTAGCAGATAACGCAGTTAACTCAGAGCATATCACCGCCGGTTCTATCGATACGGCTCATATTGCTGCAGATCAGATTGTTGCTTCATTGATTGCAGATGATGTTATTAACTCAGAGCATATCGTTGCAGATTCAATTGATGCTGAGCATTTAGCTCCAAACTCTATTAATACTGATGCTATTATTGATGATGCAGTACGCACAGCACATATTCAAGATGCAAATGTAACATTAGCAAAGATTGCTTCTCAAGCTGCTAACACAGTTATAGTAAGAGATGCAAATAGTTCTGGTGTTCTTTCAGCTAAAGCTGTTGCAGATACTCAAATACTAATTGGTGATGGCACTGGATTTACTGCTGCTTCACTAAGTGGTGATGTAACAATGACTAATGCGGGTGTAACAAACATTAGTGCTGATGTAATTACTGGTGCAGAAATTGCTGATGATTCGATCAATAGTGAACACTATGTTGATGGTTCAATCGACACGGCTCACATTGCTGCAGATCAAATCACAAACGCTTTGATGGCAGATGATGCAATTGACACAGCTCAGATAGCAGATGGTGCGGTTGATACTGCTCGTCTAGCTGCTGATGCGGTAGATGGAACTAAGATTGCTGATGATTCAATTAACTCAGAGCACTATGTAGATGGTTCAATTGACACTGCACATATAGCAGCTGATCAAATTACATCTGCATTGATTGCTGACGCTCAAATTGATAGTGAGCATCTAGTTGCAGGTTCAGTTGATAACTCACACTTAAGTGGTTCAATTGCTAACGCTAAACTTGCTAACTCAACTATTACTGTAAGTGATGGTTCAAACTCAACAGCCACAGCTCTCGGTGGTACAGTTACTTTCGCCGGAACTGCCAACGAGGTTACAGTTGCTGAGTCTTCAGGAACAATCACAGTCGGTCTACCAGATAATGTAACAATTGCTGGTAACCTAACAGTATCTGGTACGAACACTTCAGTTAGCTCAACAACAATCGAAGTTGCTGATCCACTATTATCACTAGCTACCAACAATGGTTCGGCTGATGCAGTGGATATTGGTCTATACGGATTGTATGATACATCAGGTTCACAAGACCTTTATGGTGGTATCTTTAGAGATGCTTCTGATTCAGGTAAGTGGAAGATCTTTAAAGACAACCAAGCTGAGCCTACTACAACAGTTAATACTTCTGGTACTGGCTATGCAGTTGGTACTTTAGTTGCTAACTTAGAAGGTGATGTTACGGGTGCAGTTACAGGTAATGCTGATACAGCAACTTTAGCAACTACTGTTACAATTACTGCAAATAACTCTACTGATGAGACTGTTTATCCAGTATTTGTTGATGGTGCTACAGGTACACAAGGTCTTGAAAGTGATACTGGATTAGCGTATAATCCTTCATCAGGTAACTTGACAATTGGTGGTACGGTTGACGGACGTGACTTAGCCACTGACGGTAGTAAGCTAGATGGTATTGAGTCTGGTGCAACAGCTGATCAAACAAACGCTGAGATACGTGCAGCGGTTGAAGCTGCTTCGGATTCAAATGTGTTTACTGACGCTGATCATACTAAGCTAGATGGTATAGAAGCTTCTGCTACAGCTGACCAAACTGATGCTGAAATTAGAGCAGCGGTTGAAGCAGCGACGGACAGTAATGTATTCACAGATGCAGACCACACTAAACTAAATGGTATTGAAGCTTCTGCAACGGCTGACCAAACAGCTGCAGAAATCTTAACTGCTATTAAGACAGTTGATGGTGCTTCTTCAGGTTTAGATGCTGACTTACTAGATGGTCAACACGGTTCTCATTACCGTATAGATATCTACAACGCTGCAGGTTCATTACTTAACTAATAAGTAAAATTCTAAGGGCTCTTCGGAGCCCTTATAAATATTGTTATGAATTATCCAAGTGAAACTTTTTGTGCTCTTCCATGGGTACACCTCTCAACAAGACCAAACGGACACATGCGCGTATGTTGTACAGCTAACGCTTCCGGTGTTCAGAATCCAGACTCTCAAGATAAGATAGAATCAGACATTGGCATTCTAAAGAATGATGATGGTATGCCTTCTAATCTTGCCAATACATCATTAGAATCAGCATGGAATAATGCTTATATGAGAGGTACACGTAAAGCAATGATGCGTGGTGAGAAACCTAATAGTTGTATTAAGTGTTACAAAGAGGAAGATGCAGGACATAGATCTAAGAGGATGTGGGAGACCACAAAATGGATTAATAAATTAGGTTTAGAGTCAGTATTAGAAGGTTACGATCCAGAGACTGGTTCAGTACCACCACAAATCCGATACGTGGATCTTCGCCTTGGGTCTAAGTGTCAGTTAGCCTGTGTTATGTGTTCACCGAACGATTCTTCGGGTTGGATTGTAGAACATAAAAAAATACATCCTAAATTAAAGAATGAAAATTTAGAAAAAACAATGCGTTGGGAGAAGGAGACAGGTAAGTTAGCCTTCGTAGGTGCAAGTTATGCATGGCATAAAAAGAATCCTATGTTCTTTGATGAACTATACGAACAAATACCTAAACTAAAACAATTGTATTGGGCAGGTGGTGAACCACTTGTAATGAAAGAACATTATGAATTATTAGAGCAAATCATTGAAGATGGTTATGCTAGCGAGATTGAAGTGAGATATAACTCAAACGGAATGGAGTGGGACGACAACTTGTTCGATTTATGGAAGCATTTTAAGGAAGTTATATTTCATTTCTCTATTGATGATATGGGAGATAGGTTGCATTATATAAGATATCCTGCAACATTCGACCATCTCACTGAAAAAATGAGGGAGTTAGATAACTATCCTCATGGAAACCTTAGGCTTACAACAGCTTATACTATACAACTACTCAACATATGGTCTATACCAGATTTCGTTAAATGGAAATTAACAAATAAATGGAAGCTGTTAAATACATGGCCTCAGGGTGGAGGTATGATTGATAACCATCTGGCATATTGGCCGCCTCAATTAAATTGTAAAGCGTTGCCATTAGATTTTAAGAAGAAGGTTACTGAAAAGTATGAGGCTTTCTATCCATGGTTAGAAGAGAACTGGGAATTATCTGGTGCACCAACAAAAGAAGCTTTCATGGAAAACAATTATACTATTGATAGACTTAAAGGTATTGCCTCATTCATGAATGCAGAAGATTGGTCTGTACGATTACCTGAGACTGCTGAATGGTGTTATCGTGTTGCAGAAGAAAGAGGACAAGATTTTAATGCAATCTTCCCAGAACTATCTTGGCTTCAAGACTATCATAAACCAAACAATGACTTTCCGCTAGTAATTAATACTGTTTAAAAGCCCAGTATTTCTCTTTACACCACCAACATTTCTTACATGGTTTAGTAAAGTTTTTTGTTTCATCTGCCTGGCCTTCACAAGATCTTGTTAAAGGAAATAAACCTTTCATTAAACCTTCCGATTCAAAACAACGGGCTACCCAAGCTTTATCATGATTTTGAAATGGTTTTTCAGGATGATATCTTTTTGCACCATCTCTATAAGCAGGTCTATCATCAGTATATAAATCATGTTCTATCATAACAGGTCTAGATGGGTTTTTAGTAACAAATCCGTAACACTCTTTTAATTTGTATTTCTTTTTATTATCATCAAATACTTTCTGCCATTGATCGTTATCAATTCTTAAACCATCTTTAGGTGGAGTATCTACAATAATATGTTGAAACTTCTGAGTCTTTGTTAATTTTAATTCTTTTTCAACCCATGTCATAACTTTTTTAGCGTGGGTAACATTCCAATCTTTAGCAGGTTTACCCTTTTTAGGATTATCATCTGCGTCTCTTTTCCATGTAGCTACAACAATTTTATTCTTTAGTTTATTTTCTTTAATATGTTTAGCTATAGTATATAATCCTAATGCTGAATCAAGTCCGCCAGATACCCACAAAAGTAAATTTCCAGTCTTTGGTATTTCTATTTTAGTAGTCTTATAATTCATATAAATAATAATAAATTGATTAACATAAGTTTATTTATATGAAAAAAGATACCTTCTGTCCACTTCCTTGGAACTCTATTAACCTAAGAAATAATGGTGATATGAGGATTTGTTGTAATACAAATTCATATTCACCTAAAAAAGGTATAATGCGTAAGGAAGATGGTACAATATATAACGCTGGAAAAGATGACTTTAATGAGGCAAGGAACGCTGACATATTAAAGGAAGTTCGTGCAGCTATGCTAAAAGATGAATGGCATCCTGAATGTGAACGCTGTAGACAAGAAGAGATTAATGGTATTCCATCTCGTCGAGAATATGAGAATAACGATTGGGAAATAAAAAAAGAAACAGCTATTCCAATCACAATGGAGGATGGAACTCTTGATGTAGATAAACAACTTATTGAATTCTTTGATATACGTTATGGTAATTTCTGTAATCTTAAATGTAGAATGTGTGGACCAACAGATTCTCATATGTGGTATCCTGATTATGTTAAACTAAGTGGTGCAACAACATATAAAGATACTCACACTCGTATAGAACTACATCAAACTCCTACAGGTAAATGGACGACTGATCAATATGATTGGTTTAAAGATGCTCCTATTTACTGGGATAACTTTGAAAAATATGCACATACAGCAAAAAAACTTTATATTGTCGGCGGTGAACCTCTTATTATTAAAGAACACGAAGAGAGTTTACAACGATTAGTTGATGGTGGTAATGCGCATAATATCGAAATAGAATATAATTCTAATCTAACAAATGTAACAAACAAATACATGGAGTTATGGTCACAGTTTAAACAGATCCGTGTAGGTGCATCTGTTGATGGATATGGAGCTGTATTTGATTATCAACGTACACCAGCTAAATGGGATTCCGTGTATAACCATATGAAAAAGCTAAATGACAATCGTGATGTAAATCTAAAATGCTGGTTTACATTTACTGTTACACCATATAATGTATATCATATGCCTGAGTTTATTAAATGGAAATTAGAAGAGAGTGGATTAGACAGATATAATCCTATTGATGGTTTACGGCCGACTATAACTCAGCATATGTGCCACTCACCAAAATATTATAACATTAAAGTACTTCCTCAAATGTTGAAAGATGACGTAGAAGATCATTATGAATTGTATAAAGAATGGATGAAAGGTACTGACTATTCAGACAAAGTAAAAAAACATTTCTATCAAGTATTAGATAGTACAATAAGATTCATGCAATCAGAAGATTATTCTAAAGATCATTTACAAGGCTTCATTGATATAACAAATCAACTAGATGAGATACGAGGTCAAGATATAAGAGATATTGTACCACAATACAGAGAAATGTTTGATGCGAACTAAACCATATTGTAAAGCACCCTGGCTAGGCTTAGCTTATGAAGGTACAGTAGGATGTAAACCCTGCTGTGAATGGAAAGGTGATGTTTTTAAAGGTACATATACAGACTATAAGGATTCTGATTACTTAAAAGACTTTAAACAGTTAATGTATGAAGATGAAATTCATCCGGCATGTATTGAGTGTACTAATACCGAAGAGAGAAATATTCCTAATGTTTTATCAAGAAGACAGAAATACGAAGGTTATCCTGCAGACTTCAATAGTGAAAACAAAGTAGTAAGATTCGATTATAGACCAGGTAATAAATGTAATTTAATGTGTCGCATGTGTTGGGAAGGTGCATCTAGCTTGATTGAAGAAGAAAAGGGAGTTGAAGTAATGCACTTAGATACTTCAGATGCTTATGATATAGATTTGTCTAATTGTAAAAAACTTATGATATTAGGCGGTGAACCTTCTATTGATTTAGAAATAAGAAAGTGGATTGACCATATTAAAGATCTTGATATGTATGTTGGTATAACTACTAATGCAACTAACGCATCTGATAAATGGTTTAATAAGCTTCACTCTATTACTGGCAAACTTGAAATAACTTTATCTGTTGATGCCGCAGGCCCTGTACAAGAATACCAAAGACATAAAAGTAATTGGAATGAAATTAAACAAAATATATGGAAATATAAAAAGCATTTTAAGAATTTACAAATTCAATTAACTGCTACTGCTATTAATATGCCAGTGCTTGATACATGGTGGGATGAGCTGATGGAATTTAATATTCCATTATTCTTTGGTGTTGTATTTTGGCCAGTAGAATATAATCTTGATGCTATACCAGATGAATATAAAGATTATCAAATAGCCTGGTTAAAAAGATGGATTGAAAATTATGATGATAGACATCAGCAAACGGGTGAAGTATGGAGAAGAAAAACTCTAGAAGCTGAAGAAGCTATTAGTATTTTACAAGCCAGCAAATTTGACAAAGAAAAGAATTATGCTTTTAAACATGTTGTAGCTAAACAAGATAAAATTAGAAATCAAAATATATTAGATTTAGATGACAGATTTGAGGATATAATAAATGAGTAGATACGATTATGATGGTAAAGATAATGGTGTAGTATGCATGTATCCTTGGGTTCATACTACTGTAACAATGGAAAATTCTTTAAGACCATGCTGTGGTATTAGTCTGCGTGGTAGAGGCACTGTAAAACTCGGTGAGAATACTAATGATACCTTAGAAGATGCATTTAAATGGATGAGAGTAAAGATGCTTGCTGGTGAAAAGATAGAAGAATGTAATGAATGTTATTTAAATGAAGCATCTTACCCAGATAAAATGCAACCTATGTCTATGCGAGGACAAGCTAATACTGACTATAGATTAGACTTACAAAATTTAGATGAAAATTTTATTGGTTTAAAAGGCATGGAAATTAGCCTTGATAATATATGTAATCTTCAATGCAAGATGTGTGACTCAATGTTTTCAAGTAATTTATATAGAAGAGATGAACATCTAATAAACGTAGAATTTGTATATAATGATAAAGTAACTAATCTTGGAAGTAGAAAACCTACAAAGATTCCTAAACAAAGAATTGAATTTATTAAATCTCTTGGTGTAGATTGGTCCGAGTTACAGCATCTTAAAATCCTTGGCGGTGAACCATTTTATTCACCTAATTTTGAAAAACTATTAGATCATTTAATAGAAGAAGCTAAACCAGAAAATTTAAGACTTGAGATTGTAAGTAATTGTACAAATAAAGTCGATGAACGAATAATAGATAAGTTAAATTTATTTAAAGAAATTATTCTTACTTGCTCATTAGATGGGTGCAATGATTATAATTCATATCAACGTTGGGGTTCTCCTGGTTGGAAAGAGACATTAGAAATTTATAAATGGTATCATTCTAAAATTTATAAAATGGTTAAACATCATGTGCATTCAACATATTCATTATTAAATTTAAATGGATTAGCTGGTGATATAGTATGGTTTGCTGAGAATTATCCAGAGTGTAGTGTGTCAAGATTAATAGTAAAAGATGGTGACTATTGTCCTCATTATGCGCCCGCTGAATATTTAGATTGGTTAGAAGAAGAATGGAGTAAAGTCGAGATGTCAGATGATGCTATGTTAAAACTTGATAGTCAAAGACATAAATTATTTAAAAAAGAAGAGTATAACCATAAACGATGGGCAAGATTCAAAGAAAAGATTGTTGCTTTAGATAAATATTATGATTCAAAATTAGAAGATTATAATCCTGAGCTTGCTGAGTTTATTGAAGAAGGATGGGGATGCTAAAATGTAAATATGCTTGGGGTCATTTAGACTTCAAGAAAGGTGGATATGCTCCATGCTTTCGTTTTAAAAGGCATGACTTTGTAGAATCAGGTAGTGATAAACTTCCTTCTGAAGTAATTAATAATAGTGACTTTGTAAAGGTTCGTCAGCAACTTCGTAATGGTGTATTTCCAAATGGTTGTATAGATTGTAAAATACAAGAAGAGGCTGGAGTATCTTCGTATAGAACACGATCACTAGACATTGCTCATATATCTGAACCTGATTATGATAGTGATAATATCTATATAAAAGATTTACAGATCAAAGCAACCCGAGCTTGTAACTATCAGTGTAGACATTGTGACACAGCATCTAATTCAAGATTCGAATTAACTGGTAGACAATTCCCTGAGATAGAAACAAAATTAAGAAAGGATTTTCAATTCACACATATATCTACACCTAAAGAAAAGATTCCTGTTCCGGCTACTGAAGTTATTGATGATTTATTTAAAAATGTTATACCGCGTGGAGTAGAAGGAATAGAATTTTCTGGTGGTGAACCATTCTATACACGAGATATGTATAAACACTTACATAGAATGATAGATGATCCAAACATTGATACGAAAAAGATTCAACTTATATACAATACAAATATGAGTATCTTAGAATATAAAGGATATAATGTTAAAGATCTTTGGCCGCATTTTAAAGGTGTAAATGTAACAGTATCTATGGATGGCACAGGCGATCTGTTTAATTACTTTAGAACTGGGGGAGATTACCAAACAGTTATAAATAATATAAAAGAGATTGCACCATATGTAACTAAGTTTTTATTTGTGTGTACTACATCATCATATCAGGCTTTTTATATGAATGAAATATATAAAGACTTGTGTGATATAAGAGACTCAATTGATACACCTGCAAATATAAGAGCTACATTTGTTCATTGGCCTCAGGTTATGGATATTGTAAATCTTGAAGAAGATGTCAAGCTTCATTTGTTAGCAAATACAGATGAAAATGATTTTACAAAAGAATTCTTAAAGAGATTGACAGGTAAAAGAACAATAGATACATATAAGTTTAAAGAACTAGTAAAACTACAAGATGAATTATATGATGTATCTGCAAAAGAGATGGCTCCTAAAATATGGGATTATGTAAATGCTTGATAATAGATTAGATCAATTAACCATAGAGGTTACATCAAATTGCCAGGCAAAATGCCCTGGGTGTATACGCCATAAAGTAATTAATTCTGTTACAGATGAAATTGGCGGTCCGCCAAAAAATATTAATATGACATTAGAAGCTCATAACAAATTACTTGATGAGGCTTCTCCATTAAAGTATATATCATACGATGGTGGATTTGGTGATTCTCCTCTTCATCCAAAATTTCTAGAGATGATAGAATACGCAGCAAAGAAAGATATAGAGATGCTTACTATATCTACTAATGCATCTATGCGTAATCCAAAATGGTGGGCAAAACTTGGTGCTATATTAAGTGAGCATTTACCTACTGTTGATGGTGTAGATCGTCATAAAATCTTTTTTGATTTAGATGGTGTCGATAATGAAACACAAGAAATGTATAGAATCAATACTAGCTTTGATAAGATTATTGCAAATGCAAAAGCATTTATAGGTGCGGGTGGTACTGCATGTTGGAAAATGATTCCATTTGAATTTAATGAACCACTAGAAGAAAGAGCAAAAGAGTTAGCCACAGAATATGGGTTTGCAGAATTTCATAGAGATAGAGTACAGCGAATAGAACAAGTAGCAAGTAAGTTAGCCATCTTTAAAGCTATGAAAGGTGAAGATGCAGATTATAAAGATATGCGTGATGCAGAAATCAATTTATCACCTAAGAGTAATTTAGATGAGGTGGCAGAAAAAGCGAAGACACTCATACAAGATGTTGAGATTAATCCTGCTTTAAGTGTAGAACAGAATCTAGATAATGCAAAAGAAAAATCTGGTATAGTATGTGAATGGTCTGAAAATGGTATGTGGCAAATATCACACGATGGTGGAGTATATAGATGTTGTTGGCATCAGTCTAATTATAACTATTGGACAAGATTAAACTCAGGTGATAAACATGCTTGGGAAAGATTTATGGATAACTATGACGAGAATTGGAATAATATAAATTATCATACATGGGATGAGATAGTAAATCATCCATTCTTTACAGAAGACTTAGAGAAATCTTGGTCTAATTCGTATGACGATGAGGTCATGCCTAAATTAAAAGTTTGCACAAAGCGGTGCTCAAAACTAAATGTTGAATTAAGCGAGAGGCTAAGTTAATGATTGAGGAAAATATAGTAATATACGGAAGAGGTAAAGCAAAAACAATACCTCATGAAAAAACATATAATATAAAATTAAATATTGATAAATCAGATAAACATATCGGAATAGGCATGTCAGGTGGAATGGATTCAGCCATGTTATTGTGGTTACTTGCATATCATATTGATAAAAATAATTGGGATACAACAATACATCAATGGTCGGTCTGCCTTGACGAAAGACCTTTTCAAGTTCATCACGCAAAGAAAGTTATTCAATTTGTAAAAGATTCTTTCCCTAATGTTGAATTTGGAGAGCATAGAACTAGCGTAGCCAATTCAATAGAATATGTGGATCATGGTACAGAATTATCATGGGAAATGGCTTATGATTGGAAAATAACAAAATTATTTAACGGTGTAACACTAAATCCATCAAAACATGAACAACAATATTGGGGTGTAGCATGGGAAAAAAGAGCTTTGAATCGTGATGATGATACTGCTGGTTGGGATGAAGAAGAAATTAAAGAGATACACCTTCCAATTATTGATAATGAATTTGGACCTGAAGCAAAAGCTTTATGTGGAAAAGAGTGGAATCAAAAAGCAATAGATGATTTGTGTGATCAAGGTAGAAAAGTTTCTAATTATAAGTTCTTTGAAAATCTTCCGTTTATACACGATGATAAAAGAATTGTACTAGCTTTATATAAAAAGTATGGGTTATTATTAGAGCTTGGTCCATTAACAAGAAGTTGTGAAGGACCATGGGAAAGAACAGATGGATTTAAAACAGAATGTAAACGCTGTTGGTGGTGTATAGAAAAACAATGGGCTACCGCTCATATTTGGAATAATGATCCTAAAGAAGCATTAAAATATTATCCAGGGATTACTGAACCAGGGGTATAATGTACAAATACGAAGATATAAAACAGGTTCATCTTGAGCCAACGCAGAAGTGTCAGGCAAGATGTCCAATGTGTGATCGTAATGTGAATGGTGGTAAAGATAATTATCATTTAACTAATGCTGATCTATCATTGATGGATGTCAAGATTATGATGCCTGAAGCTTTTGTACGCCAGCTTGAGAACCTCTATATGTGTGGTAATCATGGTGATCCGATGATGGCACCTGAAACATTAGAGATATGCCAATGGTTAAAGGAAGTTAATCCGAAGATACGTCTTGCAATGAATACAAATGGTGGTGCACGAACACCTGGTTGGTGGAGAGAGTTAGCAAAGGTTGTAGACCATGTAACATTCTCTGTTGATGGTTTAGATGACACTAATCATTTGTATAGACAAGGTGTTAGTTGGAATAAAGTAGAAGAAAATATGGCCGCCTTTTGTGAAGCAGGTGGTAACGCGAAGTGGGAATTCTTAGTATTTAAACATAACGAACATCAGCTTGAAGAGGCTGAGTTATGGTCAAAGACATTAGGTGTTAAAACATTTAGTGTAAAGAAATCAGGTAGATATATTTCTAGTGCAACGTTAAAGAAAAAAGATTCACATCAATCACAGGACAGACATGAGCAACACACACAACTCTTGGAGCCACCTACTATGGAACGCTTTAAGAACAAGGCAAGCACAACATTTGATGAGATTACTAGGAAGTTTGGTTCTATGGATTCTTATCTGGATGTGGCTGACATAGAGCCTAAATGCATAAAGAAAAAAGAGATTTATATTTCAGCTGAGGGATTTGTATTCCCTTGTTGTTGGACAGCAGGACAAATGTATAAATGGTGGCAAAAACCAGGTGAAGCACAGATATGGGAACACATAGATCAGTACGATATTAATGCAATCACTACACCTATAGAAGAAATTATAAATACATTTTTTAATTCAATAGAGGAAGCATGGGAAGTTGGGCCTAACCGATTAAAGGTTTGTGCTCTTAAATGTAATAAAGCATTTGACCCATTTGCAGCACAATGGCAGTAAAAGAATTAAAGTGGAGTGAATATGACTTCGGTCAAATACCTTTTGATGATATAGAACATTTTGGTACACGTTCTATGTTGGATAGAGATACATTTACAGTATCTTGGTTACTAGGAAGATTCTGTAATTACCGCTGTTCTTATTGCTGGCCGTATGCAAGATCAGATAAGAAAGACCATAGACCACTTAAAGCAACTATAGGAACAATAGATGAAATTAAAAGACAAGCAAGGGAAAGGGGGTTTAATTCGTTCCACTTTAGCCTCTCTGGTGGAGAGCCAACCTTTCATCCACAGTATTTGGATATTGTACGTCATCTCAATGATGATGTTAGCAGATGTAATTTTCACTCACTTCACATGACCTCAAATATTTCTCGACCGTTAAAATGGTTCGAGGAATATTATCAAGCATCTAAAGATATGCATCGTGTATCGATTACAGCTTCTTATCATAGAGAACATGTAAACACACCAAAGAAGGTAAAAGAATTTGCAGACAAATTAGAATTCTGTCAAGAACATAATATACAAGTTACTATTAATATAGTTATGGTGCCTGAGTTCTTTGAGAAATTTTATGAGGAAGCATTGTACTTTCATAGCAGAGATATAAATGTAACACTTAAACCTCAATCAGATCCTACCGCTTCATTTGTTGTAGATGGATATACAGATGAACAATTAGCAGTTTTACATAAAGGAATGCCACAACGAGCATACACTCAAGAAAAATCTAAAGTTGATAGACCACATTATAAGTGGAGAAACAAAGCAGTAGATAATAGATATGGTAAAGTACCTGCTCACTTTGAAATAGAATTTACAGATAAGCATGGTAAGAAATGGTATATGGATCAGGCAGAAAGATTCAATGCATTTAACTTTAATAACTTTAATGGATGGGAATGTTCATCAGGTTATAGAAGTATTATTATACGTGAACCAGATGGTACAATCAAAAGAAGTTATTCTTGCCATGATGAACCATTAGGCCAAATAGAAACTGGGTTTAAGTTATATGATGGACCCAAGATATGTACAACAAGTGCTTGTGTATCTTCAGCCGATAGTAAGATACCTAAACGCAAGCCAGGAAATATGATCCCATTATGGACGCAATAGAAGAGCTTATAAATACTTTTGATACACGTGAACTTCAGTTAGAAGCCGCACGAGTTATAAGTTCGCATAATGCAAACAATATATGGATAAAACAATTTAAAGCAAATCATAACTCAGAGGAATTTTACAAGAATGTCATCAGATGGTATATTATTGAGTACGGAGGATTTCCTAGCGAAGTCGAACCCGGAAGTAAAATTAAACTTCTTTACGTTTAAGTGGGGAACATTATATGGACCAGAATATGTTAATAGATTATACGGAAGTATAAAGAGGTTTTGTGATCTGGATTTTAACTTTACTTGTATTACTGATAACCCTAGTGGGATTAATCCTGATGTAGGCTTAATAGATTATAATACATTTGGTCCAGATCATTGGAGATCTTATGGTCAAGATAAAATTTTTACTCGTGAAAAATTATGTCTATTTGATTTAGATCTTCCAGGCACAAAGCTGTGGGTAGACTTAGATAATTTAATTCACGGTGATATAACAGAATTAGTAAGTAGAGATTTTGATAAGCCAACATTTATTCTAAACCACTGGAATATAAAAAAAGAAGGTGCACACAAATGGTTTGGTAAAGGATCAGATTGTCACGTTAACTCAAGCTTTGTGGCATGGCAAGATGCTCAATGGTTATTTGATTATACAAATGAAAATCTAGAGAAGCTCATGTTCACCTACAAGTCTTTAGATAAATACTTATATTACCAGCATTATCGTAACGATAGATTAGCGTATTGGGAAGAAGGCATTGTAGATAATTATAATTTTAGTGAGCCGCCTCATACCGAAAGAGAAGAAGCAAGGATGACATTATTTAATACATCACACATTCGAATACAAAGAATGGGTATTGAAGCATTTGAATTACATGAAACAGAGGGTCAATGGCCCTGGGAATATTGGACAAGTTATGACGCAAGTTGATGCCTGGATATATACACAAATAACAACATTTAGTGAAGCTGAATCTATTGCTATCGTGGGCCCAGCGGATAAAAGAAATTTATATGATGAGTTTAATGCTATTGATAGACTTACAGTAAATATGTACGACTACGATCCTCAAAGAGCTTGCGATGAAATTATTACTGCTGATGTTGTATTTGATATTGAACTAAAAGAAGAGCTCATTATAAATTATGCTTGTGAAAAGATGTGGCCGTTAGGTAAGATGTATAAGGATAGAGAATTTATATTAGTAGGTGATAATGAACATCATAACGGTGATTGTAATCCTATTACTGGTAATAAACAATTAGCGGAACAAAATGAATTAAAAGAAATCTGGACATTTAATGAATTTAATAGATGGAAAGGTAAATATTATGTGGTATACGGATGCAATTAGGAATAGTAGATTTAGAAAAAGAATTAGGACCACGTGACGCAGATCATATGGGTCATGATGTAAAAAAACCAGTAGATCCTGAAATATATTATAATATGCTCAAATGGTTTAATAGAAATTATCCAGATAAGATGGATAGATTTATTGAAAGCATATCACCTAATCAGATAGAAGGTAAGAATTGGTTAGTAAAAGAATTAGATAAGGTACAAATACCACGTGATCAGGAAGGTCGATTTAAGGTTGAAATTGTTGGTGGTTGGTTTGGCTTTCCTCTTATAGATTTGTTATATAATAAATACGGTGATCAGATAAGAGCTATTGACTTTTTTGATGTGGATCCATTTGCGGCAAAAGTGTTTGGAGTATATCTAAGTACATGGTGGGTAGATATACAAGATGTTAAAATATTTAGCAATAGCATGGGTGATTATTTTAATTATAAAGAGAAGCGTAGAGCTCATTTAATAATTAATACCTCATGTGAACATATGCCAGATATGTTGAGTATGAAAGAATATTATTTTGATCCTGAAAGAACCTTATTATGTTTACAAAGTAATAATAAAACGGATGAAGACGATCATATTAATTGTGTAGAAAATGAGCAAGAGCTGGCAGAAAAGAATGGCATTCAATTATTAAATGGTGGATGGCGAACAATGAAAAGTAAAGAAGGTAAGACATATAATTTTTGGAATAGATATATGGCAATGGGAAAATGGATTTAGAATTATTTTTATGGGCAACAGGCTTAGGCTTCTTATGGTGTCAGGTAATTACACATTACGCTGTCTCCGTGGGATTACATAGATACTTTGCTCACGGACAATTTAGAACAAGTGTATTTCACGAATGGGGCTTTATTATAGGCATACTCATTGCGTGTGTTCGTACACCTATTGGTTGGATAAGTTCTCATAGAATGCACCATGCAGATACAGAGGGACCATTAGATCCACATGACGCTAAACGAATAGGTTACTGGAAAGTAGCAACTACTACTTGGGATTTAAAACATGTTCCAGTAAGGTTTGCAAAAGACTTATACAATAACCCAAGACTTGTATGGGCTCATGAGAATTGGGAAACATTCTTATGGTTATATTGGGCAGTATGTATGGCTATATCACCATACTTCTGGTGGGGTGCAGCATTTATGCCATACCTATTTGCAAAGGTAGGATTTGGTATGTTAAATATATTTGGTCATTGGAATGGTCCGACAGATGGTCCATGGATGAATTGGATTTTAGGTGGCGATGGTTATCACAAAGTACACCATGATGAACCGCGTAGGTTGATATTAGGTAAATACGATTTAGGTGGACATTTGGCAGAGAGATTTTGGAAAAAGAGACTTTAAAAAATAATAGATGGGTAGATGTACCTATGTCAGAAGATATTTGGCATCTGCTGAAAGAACAACGCATATCCGATACTTATTATCAACGTGGATCAGGTAAAGCCACCCAAGAATTAGAATGGGTTGAGGCTACGCATAGAAACTGGGTTCATGAGATTACTGACTTAAGTGACTTTCCATATTGCTATGTTACAAATGGTACAACAGATGCAATTCATCATTGGTTACAAACAGAAGATCGTCAATGGCAATACATTAAAGGTGATTATGAATATCCTAATATGATTGATGCAGGAACAGAGATAGAACATTCGTATTTTATTGATCCGCACAAAGTATTATATCTATCTAATCCATTTGCTGGCGATGGTATGTTTAGAGATGTAGAAGTTAATTGCCCTGTTATATTAGACTGCACATATGTATCTAGCACAGATACACAAAGAATACATATACCAAAAAATACTGAACAAGTAATGTTTAGTTTCTCAAAAGGATTCGGCATGATAGGTAACAGATGTGGTTTAGTTTATACAAAGAAACCACATAAGACATTACATCTACTCAAGCAGTTTGAGAATTGGAATTATGCATCAGTAAAAACAATGGATCTTATTATGAGCAATTTTCATGTCGATGAAATGTTTCACGAAAATAGAGGAAGACAACTAGCTCTATGTTCAGAGTATAGTTTAGTACCATCTGACGTTTTTTTCCTTGCCCAGAGCGGTGATAAATATTATAAAAGGAGAAGACGAATGCATGATAATCCAACAGCGAGGCTTTGCTTAACACCACTATGGTAGTACCAACTTATTTAGAAATTCCATTAGAAGATTTAGATCCAGATAATATAGCAAGAATGGTTGCTCATGCTGGAGTTGTTGTTATACGTGATAGCGGTGCAACACCTGAAGAATATGCTGAGTGGTCGCTTGGTGTGGGTTATCATTTAAGTCCAGAGATATGGTGTACTGATAAGGAACATTCTGATTTATTCTGGACTGTAACAAATGAGATGATGGATGATAGGAACCAAGGATTGTTTGGTGACTATGAATTAGATTGGCATACAAATATGACACCAGTTGCTGATGCTGAGGAAGTCATAGGCTTATACGCAAAGACAATCACATATGATACTGAAACTTGGTTTGCTAATTCACTGCCGTATTTTAAACAATTACATGAACATAAGAAAGATTTATTGAGACAACTTACTGTTGTGCTTGATCCTAAAAGGGAATTAGGTGTTATTAAAAAAGCTTGGCAACCATCATTTAAAAAAATATATGGTCAAGAAGTTCTTGATGAGATTAATAAGAATAGAAATACTCGTGAGATAGTTAACTGTTTAAACATGGAGCCTGAGAATAAACATAAGTTTGGTGCATCTCGTGGTATAATGAATAACCATAAACTTGTACCTGATCATCCAGTCGGCCCTGAAGGTTTATTCTTTAGCCCGTATGAAGTACACGGATTTTTAAAAGATGGTGAACCGTATGAACACTCTAAAAAATTATTTTATGAGTTATGGGAAGATTATGTATGTAATGAAAAGTACACATATAAACACAAATGGCAGGAAGGCGACATATGTTTATTTGATAATGTAATAGGTATACATAGAAGACCAGACATATTAAAGGATAAGCCACGTAGATTATTGCGTACGGCTAAATGGTATAAATCGCATTTAAGGAAACATCATAACTATGTTGTATAGCCATATAAATAAGTATATGAAACCAAGAACAAAATATAAGTTACCAACACATGGTGAATTAAAACATATCAATATAGATCTTGGCAAGCTTCAAGCAGCAACAGATGTTTTAGCTGCCGAATATGTTGATGTTAAAACTGCGAACAAAGCACTATGTGATAACCATATGGCGTTGAGTAAATCTGTATACGATAACTTTAAACAAATAAACTTAACTGAGCTTAACGGTGAAGAGTTACCATATACTGATGATATAAAAGAAAGATTGAGAAGAAACGAAGAGAAATTATATAATAAGCCAAACGATAAATTTATTGGAAGTTACTTTGAAGAAATAGCTAATCAATTTAAATGCGATAAGATGAGAATTCGTATTACTAAACTTGATGGGAATACTGATGTTCCGATGCATATCGATTATGATCCTACCTATGCAACAAGGGTTGTGATACCAGTTTATACAAATAAGAAAGTGATAAATAGATTTAAGGTAAAAGGTGAAATTATAGAGACACATTTAGAAGCAGGCAAAGCATATTTCTTTAATACTGGATTTGCACACGGAGTATTTAATCAAAGTGAAGAACCACGTATAGCCTTTATGTTTAGTTTGGATGGACAAGATGACATTACAGATATTAGATTATAGCGACGAACAAATAAAAGATTTAGCATTAAAAGTAGTACAAGATGGTAGCATAGTACTTCACGAACAAAATCTAACACAACAACAACACATTGAAGCATGTAAGCGATTCGGTAAAATGGATCGTAATGAATACTTTATGAATCCAGTAAATGCCAGAGAAATTAGTATTGTATCTGGACAGAGGAATGAGGAAGGTAAACGTATTGGAATGTTTGGTGATACTGAATTAGAGTGGCATCAGAATGGATCGGCACGGCACGAGTTCGAGGATATAATAGTATCATTGTATTGTGTTGAGGAATGCATTGATACAGTTCTTTCTATATGTAGCCAAGTAGATTGCTTTGCTGAATTATCTGAAGAAAGACAAAACTATTTTAGAGAATTTGATATACATCTTGACCATGTAAATGATGCTATATATGCTATATCTGAACATGACTCAGAAGATGATCCGGAACCATCAGGTGAAATTAGAACTGGTATAAAACATTATAGAGATAAAAATGCTAACAATCATCATGAGGATCTTGATCGTAGACCACTCGTAGGTGTACATCCAGTTGATGGTAGAGAATACTTATATTTTTGTGTGCCTTTTATGGTGGGTGCTAGTCGAAACGGTGTAAGATTAACTGGTCACGAATTTAAACATTTTAAAGATGATTTATGGCAAACATTATTTAAATCAAAATATATGGTTCATCATGTATTTAGACGAGGCGACTTATTAATTATGGACCAGTTGCATACTATTCATAGGAGATCGCCGATACAATACCTTGAAAGACAATTATGGAGAACTGCATTTGACTACACAAACATCAAATTCTGACAAAAAATTATTAGATTTTTCTAATGAAGAACTATTAGAAGTTGCAAAAGAAGTTCAAACCGGTAAGCCAGTTTTCTTTTATGAGCAAGACTTTACTCAGTCAGAATATGTTGAAGTAATGAAAAGGTTTGGTGAACCTGAAACACCAAAGCTTTGGATGAATCCTCCAGAGAATCCAGAAATCTTTATTGTCACTGGCAAAAAAATAGATGGAAAGAAAGTAGGTATGTTTGGTGAAAAAGAATTAGGTTGGCATTCAAACGGAAACTCAAGGAAAGATATTAAAAAAATACTAATAGGATTATATTGTCACAAGGAATGTGAAGATACTACTTTATCGATTGTAAATACAAGAGATGTATTTAAAGATTTTTCACAAGAAGAGAAAGATTATTATAATAATATTATTTGTTATTTTAAATACAAAAATAATACTATGATGGAAATAGAAGATGATGATCCAGAGTTAGAAGTGATGGATAGTCATAGTGGTCAAATTAGACCATTGTGTGGTAAGCATCCGCATACTAATGAAGACTATATCTATTTCTCATATCATTTTATTAGAAAGGTATGGTATACACCACCAGGTGGAAAGAGAAAGCAAATTGACAGAGATGAATTTGTTGATACATTATATAAAAAAATAATGAGATCTAAATATATGGATCATCACATATTTAAAAAGGGCGACTTAATACTTATGGACCAGTTTGCCTCACTACATAGACGAACAGCAATAAGTGATTTAGATCGTGAGCTATGGAGAATAGCAACTGATTATAGTACTATTATGCCATTACCAGAATTCTATAATAATGTGTTGAGTAATGAAGAATTAAAAAAAGGTATGAAAGGCTTTAAAAACAAATTTAAAAATGTCGGCGCATACTAAAAGTGTAATTACAGGAATATCCTTTAGTTACGCAGAAAATTCCATGAACACACGAGGCCTAGGATTAATGGGTCTTGATTACGTGTATGACATGACAGATTTTAATATGCCTATTTGTAATAAGAATAGTGCTGATGGTAAAGTCTTAGCTCGTGTACATAACTTTTTAAAGGTTATTAAAGAGGCAGATATATTAGTGTTTGCAGTACCTGAAGCTACTGCTCATTATTCTGTTGGATTTAAGAATGCAATGGATTGGATAATATGTTCAACACATTTTAATTCTGATCTTGGTCAAGATGGACCATTCTCAAATAAACCTATCTATGTAATAACATTTACACCTGTAACAAAAAATGCTGGGCATAGACATTTTGATATGACAAGACATTTAATAGAGAAAATGGGTGGTATAGTTTATGATACTTTTTGCATGAACAATGGCTGGAAAGAATGTGTGCCAGGTAATTATGAATGGGTCAAAGATGTATGTATTGAAATATTTGACCATAATAATTATTGGTTAAATGAACCGAAAGAAAGAAAACCTGACATGAAAGATAGACCACAAAAATGGGTAGAACAATATAAGGAATGGGATGCTAAGTGGAATAGCTGAATATGTTAATGTCGATTATGATAAAGATTGGCTTATACGAATGCATAATGAAGTTCGTGGTGAGACAGCCTTAGAGTATATCGAATGTGGTACTGAATCACATGTTCTTATATCTAACCCAGATTATTATAGACAATGGGATAGATTATTAACATGGGGATCAGACGCTCATATGGGTATGTGCGAACACGGTACGGGCTTTAACTTAAATGGTACTTTAAGATCGGGTGTTCCACCTCATATAGATTTTGATGAGAGAGAAGGCAATCAATTTAATTTATTATTACCTATGTTTGGTCAAGCAAAGATTGGCATATACGAAACACATCAACATCAATTAGAATATAGGCATGGCAAGACTCATTGGAATATGTTGCAAGACAAATATCCAGCAATACAGATGGGGGAAATACTGGTTGACAAGCCAGTATTATTAAACACTGCTTACTTACATGATGTACAAGTGGTTGAAGCACCTCGAGCTATATTTTGCTTTGCCTGGAGAGGTATAAATAAAACATATAATGAATTTAAAGAACATGTGGAAAAAACATACTCCTGAAATAGAAACTAAAGAACCGCACTTTGTAAATGGAATGCCTTGGCCTAGGTTGCCGGAGGGTGAGTACGATAAGGTTCCTTTGCAAGAAGAATATAGGCATTATAGTATGGATTATTTAGATAGTGATGAAGCTAAACCTATATTCGAAGCTCAAGCAGATTATATAATGAAATTTGGTCATAAGACCATAGTCGATATTGGTTGTAGACACGGCCCAGTAAATGATATATTATATGAGAGAGGTTATATCGACGAGGATTATCGTTACTTTGGATTTGATACAAGTACAGAATCTATTGAATACGCACAAAAGGTGTGGGAAGAATTTCCAGGCATAGAATATAAAGTTGGTACATATAAATTTATAGATGATATATTTGCAAGTGACGCAACACCTAATGTAGAAGTTGCCTATCAAGTTGATTATAAAGTTGATTGTTTAATATGGTCAGGTGTTTTATTATATGAACCGCAACAACATCAGAGATATTTTCAAGATATACAACAAGCATATGGGGCTCGTCATGCTATCATACAAGAGCCTATGAAAGATCAAAGGGTTTGGAGAGATGGCTTAGAATTAAATACAATAGCAAATTCAGTACAGCTTCATTATAAAAATAAATATCATGCTTATGAAGATGTAGTAACTGATTGCGATATATTTAGTGGACGTAGATTAATTGCTCATATCACATGTTATAGATCTGAAGGTAGAAGATCACGAACATGGACTGAAAAAGATATACATGGAATTTTATGTGGTCCACAATATAATAAATTACCTATAGAAGAATGGGATAGAATACCTCCAATTAGATATTTACCTAAGGGCGAAAAGGTAGTACCTTATATATGGAGAGGAAAAGTAAATCCTAAATTAACTTATAAAGAACTTGAGCTGTGCGCAAATGCATTTAAATTAATGGAAAAAGAGAGGCACAACCATAGATTAGCAGATAACTATTCAGAAAAAGGATTGCACCTAGATAAGATGTGGGTATACAATATTGTATTTGGTCCATTACTAAAACATAAAAGATATAAGCATGATGTAAGAGGCAAAGAAATATACCATAGACAACTACCACCGATGTTTGCAAGTGGTGTACAAGAACATGGTAAAGCAGCAAGGATTTTTTCAAGGTATTTTGAATTTGACCAATATAAAACAGATGGATCAACACTATTAGATAAAGTAGATGATTGGGAAGAGCTTAAATACGTATTTGAATTATTAGGATACTTTCAAGAACATAAAGTAGCTTATTGGTCACGTGATAAATCACCGCTGTTTTTTCATAAATTATTAAAAGAACTTCCTCATATTTTTGGTGTTCAAGAAGACATTAAAGATTCTACATCATGGCAAGTACACCCAGAAAAATTAGAGATTATATATCCTAATAATAAACAATACATATTTTACAATGGCGATTTAAATGAAGTTTTATATAACGGGGATTAGACGAGGGTTAGGTAAGTACCTTCACGATAGATTAAATACAGTTGAGTCTCTCGAAGAATGTGATGTGTTTATTAATTGTAAGCATGATGGATTTAGTCAAGTAGAAATGTTATATAAAGCTTATGACTTAAATAAAACTGCAATTAACATAAGCTCAAACAGCGGGGATGGCTTTAAAAAATGGAAGCATGTATACGCTGTTGAGAAAGCTGCATTAGATAAAGCAAACGAACAACTATTCTATTTAGGCATGAATACCACAGCTTTACGTTTTGGTTGGTTAGATACTGAAAGAGTTGCTGATATATCTGACAATAAAATGACACTTCAATCTGTTCTTGATACTATTGAATGGGTATTATTAAATCCAAATCGTGTAAAGGAAATGACAATACTACCTGATGATGATAGGTCAAGCGAACAAATGAAAAGATCAGATAAGCTATATAAGTATTCTGGCATGTATGCAGCGCAACATAAAAAGATTAACCGTAAATATAATCTTACAAGAATACGTGAAGAAATAAAAGACTTACCTGATTTACATGATAATCAAATTATGTTACAATCACGTGATGGTAAAGACTTCTATACTGGTTTATTACAAATAGATAAGTTACCAGATGGATCTTCTGAAAATGATTTTAATAAGCTTAACGTCCCTGAAGATTCAGAGATTGCAAGGTTTATACAAACTGAAGGCTTAACAAGAACTAGATTAATGGTTCTACCACCTAAAGGTTGTTATACATTCCATTTTGATCCTACTCCACGTATACATTTAGTAGTAGAAACAAATGAATGGGCTTTTATGACAGATGATAAGTGGAGATTATTCCATGTACCTGATAATGGTTATCCATATTACTTTGATACTACTAAACCACATACAGCAATTAATTCATCACTTGAACCGCGAATACATATAGTTGGCATTGCACCGCTAAAACCATATAAATAAGTGTATGATTGAGAAAATATTAGCGGGCACATTAGCCCTTTCTATAAGTGGATGTAGTATGTTAGGCGGATTCAACGCATTAGATCCCAAGAATTTAATTAAAACAGCGGCAACTACTGGTGCCACATACGTTGTAGCAGGCCCTATTCCAGCGGCAGTGAATGCAGCAACATCAGTAGCAGTCGATTCAGTATTACCTGATGACAAACCACAAATAAGTGAGATAGAAGCTGGAAATGAAGAACAACTGAGGGCATTTATGTTTGCAAATTTAACAGAAACCGTTTTATACGGCGTAATCGGATTTTTAATATTTACTAATGTTGTCGGTCCATGGGCTGCACAACGAAGAGCAAGAAGAAAGGCAGAACAAGCAGCAGTAGATCAGCGTAGGAAAGATAAGTATGATGCTATGAAGGCTGAATTAGCTGCACGTAGAAGTAAAGATTAGTATAAATACACCTGTAAGAGCAATTATTCGAAATCGTTCAGTAACAACGGAGAAGGACTATCCGGAATAATCTCATGATTGCAATCTTACGTTTTTATAACATAAGGAGAAAAAAATGTTTAGATCAATGATTAAAAAATCTATACATAAATCTCAGCATTGCAATCGCAACTGGGATTTAAGCAAGGAAATGCCACAAGAAGATATCGACTTGATAACTGAAGCGGCTACTCAATGCCCTACTAAGCAAAACCTTAACCACTATAAAACCCACGTGATAACAGATCGTGCTATGATTGAACAAATCGAAGCTGCTACTGCTATTCCTGAGTTTGGTAGTGAAGACAATTCATTCTTAGGATTTGATGGTCTACAAGGTTATGACGAAGGTACGGGACCAACTAACTCACAACTATCTGCTCATACAGTATATGCATTTGTTGAAGACGATGTAAAACAATATGGCGAAGAAGTTCGTAATATTAGTGAGTCTGAAAAGATGGGTGGTTCAAAAGAACATTTTTCATATAAGGAAGATCGTGACCAGGCAGTAGGTATTGCTGCAGGTTATGTAAACCTTGTATCAACAATGATGGGTTATTCAACTGGATGTTGCAAGTGTTTCCATGTAGAAAAAGTTAACGAAATACTGGGTGTTCCTGAAGGTAAGAAGACTGTATTGTTAATGGGTGTTGGTATCGCTGATACTTCTCGCTCAAGACAAGAACATCATTCAGATGCGTCTTTCAAGTTCGGCTCTAAGCCAAATATGAGGACTTACGAAGTTCACGCGTAACATTTCTAAGGCTCCTTCGGGAGCCTTTTTTTTTCTTTATAAATAAATATATGAATCAGACTACTAGTCGTAATATAAGTAAGAAAGTACAATTAAAACATACAAAACAAAAGTTACATGAGATGGGTCATGATAGATCCAATAAGAAGAAGAATCTCGTAAAGAGTTTAAAGAATCTTATGAAGAGGGAACAGCGGCATAAATAGTTATTACGTCTTCTTTCCCCTTAACTTTTATATCGCCAATCTTTTTAGATTTATAAGTATCAGGTAACTGATCCATTGTCATTGAGGAATATATAGTTGGATATTTTGAATAATCTCCCCTTCCTGCTGTTGCTTCTAGTCTTGCTGCTAGATTAACAGCATCACCTATTACACTAAAATCAAATCGTGTAGAGCTACCCATATTACCGATAATTGCTGGTCCAGTATTTACACCTGTACCTACGTTTATATCAGGTAAGCCACGATCTTTATATCTTTGTTTTAGTTCTAATGTCTTTGCTTCTATTTCAATAGCAGACTTCACCGCCATCTCAGCATGATTAGGCATATCAAGTGGTGCACCAAATACTGCCATAATACAATCACCCATAAACTTATCGACCATACCACCATTAGCCAATATAATATTTGTCATCTCATCTAAGAATTCATTAACAAGAACGACTAATCCTTCTGGGTCATCATTGTTTTTATAGTATTCTGATATAGGTGTAAATCCAATAATGTCCATAAACAAATAAGACATTTCTTTTCTCTCACCACCTAACTTCAATAAGTCAGGATTTTTCTGTAGTTCTTTGACTTGTCTTGGATCTAAGTAGTGTTCGAACTGTTTCTTAATCTGTTGTTTCTGCCTAAACTCTAATATGAATCTATTGAATGTAGCATGGAATCCTACAATAAAGAATGTTAATAATGCCCATGTAATATCTACAAGAACTAATTGTGTACTAAACATATGTTGGAAGTAATATATACCTCCACCAAATACACCTAATAAAGATACACCAATTATCCAATATGGTGTAAATCTAGTAATAAGTATGATGATTATACCTAATACGAATCCAGCCAGTATCTCTATAAGGCTATCGTATCGCTTTATTGTTTCGCCATCTAATATTGTTTGAAGGGTTTGTGCAGATATAACATAGTCATATTGTTCACCCACAGGCGTTGCAATCACTCCACCTAATCCCTCTGCTGTCATAGCAATAATGACTGTGGTACCCGCAAGCGGCGTGAAGTCTTCAGATGCGGCACTCATTGTTTTGAATTCTTTATTCCATCTTACCCATACACGAGCATTTGTATCTGTATTAATTGTAGCATAAGCAGGAACTCTCATAGCCACAATACCAGTCTCATCAGCTTTGACTTGATATGATGGGTCACCTACAGCAACACGAATAGTTTCTATTGCCATATTCGGATATACCTCTTCACCTATCTTCATAAGTAATGGAACTCGTCTTACAACACCATCAATCTCAGGAGCAGTATTAATGACACCAACACCACCTGCACATTCTGCAAGTTTAGGTAATGGACCAACCATGCCATTCCACTCATACAAATATGGTAACGGATCTCCTATCTTTGCCACACCTCTCGGTACTGGATTAGATGTTCTTTCTTGTGCTGTACCTGTTTGGGCAATAACTGTACCATACGTTAATGTTTCACAGAATGTATCATCACTACCAAACCTATCTTCCTCACTAAACAATATAGGCATAACAATAATACCTGTCTCTGCATTCCTTAATTGAAGTATGAGGTTAGCAAGCGTATCACGATCCCATGGCCATTGACCATGTTCTTCGATCGCTGCTTCGTCTATGGTAACTATTGATATTGCTTGAGAAGGAGTCTTCTCTTCATTTTGCAATACATAGTCAAATGATTTAAGTCGTAGTATCTCTTTGACCCATGGATCTTGTAAACCGATATAGGTTAATGCTATAAGAGTAACAAATGCTATAGACCAATGTGATAATATTTTCTTCATAAACCTATTTATACTATTGTTGTGTAACTTGAACTGAACATCCACTCGCAGTCGTACACGTTTGTGTTAAAGTATATGACTGTGCTGTACCACCTTTTTGTAATAAATCTAAATCTGTAGCATAAGAACCACTCAATGTAATAGTAGCACTATGTTCAGCACTTCCAGTTTGTATCATATCAATATCATTATTAGAATTATTGACAGTTAAAGTCATTGTTTTATCTTGATTGCTATCTTGCCTCATATAAATGTCATTATAATTACCATAAATGTTTGAAGTATTTGAGTGTTCGTGTCCTGTATTATGTGATCTTTGACTTCCTAAAAATCTATTATTAGAACCATGAATATCTAATCTTACAAAGTGACCACCTGCTTCAAATAAATCTGGAGTTCCTGGATTATTCGAAGTATTTACACTATACCCTTGATAAAAATCAACATCATTATCATTACCCATTATGTGAAATTCAAATCTATCACCACCACAAACAGTTTGATTACAGTATTGCTTAATATTAATATTATTGTCAGAACCATCTAAATCTCCATTAGATTGAGTTCCCCATGCCGTAGTATAACCTACATAACCATCTTCACCCTCTTGGTCAATTGTAATTGTATTATCATCGTGTGATACAGAAAAATTTACTACATTATCATCACCATCTTGGGTTATATCTAATGTAAAGTTATTACTTGTGCCAACTTGCGAAATGTATATCTCGTTGTTAGCAAATACAGGTAAGCATAATAGTAATATACTACTGACTTTGAATAATAGTGATTTCACTTTCTGTTCCTCCTAATTCAAAATCTATTAAATAGAAATCCCCTTGTTGTATATTCATCATATAACTATTTTCTTTCTCAAGCCTTAATTCAACCACACTACCACTTGCAGCTTCTCTATGCCAATACCATTGTGGATCTTCGTCTAGTATTGTAATTCCTGTTTCCTTGTCTTTACCTAATTTAAAATCGTACACAACTCCTTTCTTTTTATCAAATTCAGATTGCATTTGTAATGCCAATTGACGATTGAGTTGTTCTAAAACATCTGCTAAAAAATTCTGATCTAAAAAATTAATATCAAGCATTGTTACTGCATCATCTTCTACCTCTTCTAAATAATCTATTTCTAATTCTTCAAACTTTAGAAAGTCTATATCAAGGGCAGTTGCAACTTTATTAAATTCTGATTCTTGAACTGCTTCTTCAATTTCCTTTGGTTTTGATATAATAAGTAAGTTACTGATCCAACTTTCATCTAGCTCTACAATAACAGGATTTATAGGTTTACTATCAATTGTATCTACAAGCGTAGCTTGAAAAGCTTGGTTCATAATAACCATACCTGCATCAGATTCAACTATTATTTCACCTACGAAGCAGTTTCCATTTGTATCACATGACGGTAAAAGAATAATAGTAGAGCTACCTAGCTCGTCTATCGTCATCGAGAAATCTGTACCTCGAACACCTATCGTTGCGGTGGGCGTTTTTATTTGAACATTTGTTGCACTGGTCTTTGCTATTTGGCCAGAAGCATATCTTACTGTACCAAGTGCTGCTTTTAGTGATAACGAACCTTTCTTTGTATTTGGGTCATAAACAAATTCATCAATAATTAATTTTGAATGTTGGGTTACATCTACTCTCGTTTCATCAATAAAGCCAATAGCGACTTTACCTTTACCTGTCTTTACAGTATCATACTGAAATATATCTAAATCTAATTCAGATTCAACATCTTCACCATCCGTTCTTTGAATAGCAGCGCTGCCCTCTGTCTTAATGACATCGCCAATTATACTAGCGAATGATGAAAATGTTAAACACCATAATATAACAAATAATCGCACATTAATCTCTTTGGATAATATCTACGTTTGCCGAAGCACCGTTAACCGTTAGGGTTAATATATCTCCATTACCACCAGTTTGCAATATAACATAATCTCCACTAGCACCATCATGATGTAATGAAAGTGTACTTGCGTTATCTTGGTCAATGTCAGCAGTAAAACTTGCACCAGCAGCATCAATATTTACTGTTCCTGTACTTGTTTGTTCTATACTCACATCCGCACTTGCACCATTTACATCTAAGTTAATTGTACCAGCAGCTGTTTGGTCAATATCGTATGTACCACCAGCACCAGCAAGACCAGATGACGTTTGTCCAAGGATAGTACCATCTGTATTAAATGTTGCGGCCGCAGTCTGATTAATATTAACTGTCTTTACCGCAGATGATGTACTTCCGCTTGTTGTTGCCGTAACTGTACCACCAGAGGTTTGTGTAATATCAATGTTTTGTGAATCGCCCGTTGATGTAAATGTTATAGAGTTATCATCTGTACCAGATTGAGTAACATCAACATCAGCAGTAATACCAGTTTGAGTCATAATTAATGTATGACCATTAACATCTCCATTACCATCTATGTCTATTAAATAGTTATTTGTGTCGCCGTTAACTGTTAATCTTAGTATTGCACTTGTACCATCAATAGTAGCATTAACAACAGTACTATCAGTACCTGATTGGCCAACAATATCAATATCAGCATTATCACCAGATGTAGTACCACCAACATCTATATCAATGTCTTGTGAGTTACCAGTAAATGTGATAACAGCATTGACATCATCACAACCACTTGTATTATCTGCTGGGTCACAATTAAAATCAATATTGTTACTGTTACCTGTGGTACTCCATGTACCAACAAAGTTATCACCATTTATATCAAAGGTGATTATATTACTATCTCCCACTTGGTCGATATTAAAGTTTGAAGCTGATCCATTAACCGTTGATGCCGTAGTCGAATTACCGACCATATTACCATCTCCATCTTGTAGTACATCAAAAACTAATGAGGCACCAGCTTGCGTTACATAAATTTTATTTACAGCCATTAATGGCATGCTCATCAAAGTCATAACAAAGAATGTTAGTAATTTCATTTACTACTCTCCTTCTTTTGCCTCAATTGGATGCTTTACCCAATCATCAAGTGGTATATTAGAATTTAAGACATCTTTGTCTACGCGTTCTGCCATAACTGGTTCTGCCCACTCCCATAAACCACACTCTCTTCCTTCATATAGCATTTGCAAGACTGCATATTCAATAGCTGTACGAATCGCATAATTCACCGGTTCGTTAGCTGCATTACCAGATTCTATTTCCAGTGCACGTGTTCCTAAATCTAAAAATCTAAACACATCTGCACCATTACTGGTACTCGCAATTGTTTTCGTTGATGATACAGTCAATAAGATCTCTCCTGTCTGCACCGCAACGAGTCTTAATGAAACAGTTACTTGATCAGTTCTATATTGATCGTTAGCTCCTAAACCTAGAAACCTTGCTCCTGCTCCACCGCTTGTTGTATTGGTATCATATCCAACAATGCCACCCTCTAATATTAGGCCAGCAAACAACATAGGCGATAAAGAATCTGTCGCCTGAGAACCATCATATAGTTCCCTTGTACTTCTAATCAGTTGTCTTTCTTTCGTTAAATTATCTAAACTCGCTCTTTCAACAACTGTAAACCAACCACCATTATTAACTGCCATGAGTGATTGTATAACCCAAACATCAGCTCCCTGAGAAACCGCTGTTGATAATCCTACTTGCTTCCTTTGTCCTGTTTCATCAGGAAAATCATATACCGCAACTGTAATCTTTACTGGATTGCCTTCGCCATCCGTAGGAGTATTTATTAGCTTAGGCATCTCTTTTAGCAATTGTTTTGTGGGTGTACCCTGAACAAAAGGCATATCTCCTTCTATTGCCTTTGTGTTCTGTACTGAACAACCAGCTATAATACAACTTAAAAATGCTATCGCCAAATATTCCATATTCATAATTTTAAAATTTAAAGTCTCCAACTGGTACTACTAATTCAGTTATACTACCATTAGCATCAGTAACAGTTAACGTAATTGTTTCTGCTGTTTCATCTTTTGCCCAATAAACTGTCGAGCCATCAGGTAACTTTGCTTCACCACTTAGTGGACATTCTACTTCGGTTGTTGTAGTATCTTCAGTACAATTCGTACCAAACATATTATCAACCATTTGTTTAGATAAGTTTGCAAATATACGACTTTCAACATTCGTTACAAACTTAGCAAGAGTTGTATTCGATTCTGCCCTTTCGGCTGCCTTTTGCGCAGCTATTAAATCGTCTTTTACTGCTTCCTTTCTATTGTACTCAAGTTGAGAAATAGATAATACATGACTTGAATATCCGTCGCCGCTAAACGAAGGATTACTAAAATCAAAGGTTAGCTGACTAGCCTGGCAAATCGTCGTCAGTGTTATAGCTATTATCGCTATTATTTTTTTCACGTCTTTCCCTCTCCTGTAATATCATATCCAACTTAGCATTAAGTCGAATTAAATCGTTATCTAACATTCTTACCCTATCAATTAATGCAATTAACGTCATGTGACTGTCACCTATAACTGGGTCTACCTTTGTAGATACCCATGTCCATATAAAATATATGAAGTAGGCCATTGCAAATGCGGCAATAATGGGAAACCCATAATCACTAATTAATGAACCTATTGTGGATTGTTGCTCAACTACTACTTCAGGAACTTCCATTAATCCCTCCTCGCATCAGTCTTACCATCTGCTCTTGCGATTCTATCTGTATCAGGTCTTATACCAAATGCCTGACACATCTTCACATCGATTCGAATTAACTCGCTATTCATAGTTTTAACCCTATTATCTAAAGCTTGAGCAAACATTCTTTGTTGCTTAATGTCATCTAATACACCATCTAAGATAAAATTAAGCGTTAAATATACAAAATATCCTGCTGCTCCTGCTCCAACTATAGGGAAACCCACTTCCGCTACTAGATCTAAATATTCCAAATCACTAATCTCCTTATATATTCATTACTATATTTATAGAAAACCCGCCTTATAAATAGCAATATTATAAATATAACTAAGAACAATGAGTTTATTCATAGAAGATAGTTGCATTAATTGTGATGTGTGTTTGCCAGAATGCCCTAACGAAGCTATATACTTTGGAGGAGATGAAGTAGGTGCAAGATGGAGTGAGATATATGTTATAGATGGTGATTTATGTACAGAGTGCGTTGGCCATTTTGATACGCCTCAATGTGTGGAAGTTTGTCCAGTTGATTGTTGTTTACCTGATCCAAATAGGGTTGAGACTGAAGAACAGTTATTAGCAAAAATTAAAAAATAGGAGATAGGCATGGTGCTTGAAACAGCCGATGAAGAAAACCTCAAAGAAGTTAATGAGCAAGACACATATATGAAAGATGTATATCAAAAAGAATTAGGGAAAGATTTTAAATCATATAATAACGGGGTGTGTACAGGAGAAGTACGACTTCCACCGTTAGGAGCAATGTCACCATTCGAGGAGAGTTAATATGTTTGAAGATAGACTATGGATTTATACGAGTATTGCAGGAGCATTATTAGGTGCAGCTTTTCTAGCGTATATTAAAGATACACGTATTGGCTTATGGGCATATGGTAAGATTGATGATACAGTAGATTATTTTAGAGACAAGTATGGATGGACTTGGTTAAACCAAGATGAAGATGCTTGGAAGAAAGTCAATCCAAAGATTGCTGCAAAGATCGAGCAATTAGAAATGCGTATTGAAGATTTAGAAACAGAAATAGAGGAGAAACTATAATGGGAAGTAATTGGGGATTAATAGCCTTTGGGCTTATTGCGTTATTTGCTACATCATTTATTAAGATTGCTGCGATCGCTGCAATAGGTTGGGGTGCATGGAAAGCTTACCAAGATTGGGGAGCAATGTAATGAGTATACGTGAAATGAGTTTAAAGGAGCAAAGTTTACTTTTTGCTAAACTTGCAAGAGATGCATATAACGATGAAAAGGATATGAAAAAGCTTGCGAAAGAACATGGTTTTACTAAAACAAAATTTTATGATATCGGTGGAGCACAAGCATATAGATTTGAGAATAAAACAGATGTTGTAATTGCTTGTCGTGGCACAGAACCTACGGAATTTAATGATCTCAAAGCAGATCTGAAAGCATTTCCAGTCAAATCAGAAACAGTAAGTAGAGTCCATCGTGGATTTAAAGCCGAGGTAGATGATCTTTGGCCTGAAGTTTCTGTCGATGTAATCAATGTAAAGAAACCTTTATGGTTTTGTGGACACAGTTTAGGTGCTGCAATGGCTACTATTATGGCTAGTCGATGTGCTCTTAACTATGATTTTCCAGAGGTTGATTGCTTATTTACATACGGTTCTCCAAGAGTTGGATGGCCAAACTATGTTAAATCATTAAAAATATGTCATTATAGATGGCAAAATAATAATGATATTGTTACAAGAGTTCCATTAAGACTTATGAACTATAAGCATGATGGCACACGTATGTATATTGGACATGATGGAACAGTTCATTATCCTGTTAAATTAAACGGATTGTCTTTGTTTAAAGATCGTATGAAAGGTATGTGGGGTGGTATAAAACAGCTTAAAGTTGATAACTTTTCTGACCATGCTATGACCGAATATGTTAAACATATTGAAAATTGGTAGTTGTATAAATACATTCATAGGAACTCAATTTCGGGAAAATAAATGGATTCAGATGTAAAACTTCTCGAAATCGAGAATAAATTAGAGAGAATGCACGCTGCTTTACAACGTCAAGAAAAAGAATTGGACTCTTGGCGAGAGCGAAGTGTAAGAGTTCCTAATTGGATTAGAAATGCTGGGTTTGCGTTATTTATTACACTCATCGGTCAAACAATGACAGCGGTTTGGTGGGCATCTGAAATAACAAATACTCAAATGAACATCGTTGATGATGTTAAAGTAAATACAGAATTCAGATTGAGTAGTACTGAAAGGTACAATGAGATCATGATAAAATTAACTAAAATGGAAGTAATGATGACAAATCATTTCGAACAAGACACAAGGAACTAAATATGAAATCACTTAAACAAATTAGAGAAGCATCCGGTGGCAAAGAAGCCTACCAAAAATTCTTCAATTCTCTTCTTAAAAAGTTTGGAGTATCATCGCCTAGCGAATTAGAAGGTGATAAAAAGAAGAAATTTTACGATGCGCTAGATGCTGGGTGGGATGGAGATAACGAGAAGCCTGAAAAGAATGAACGTTATGATGATCCAGATAATTTAGATCCTGACACTGACGCAGATGCAGATGAAGACCAAGCTGATAAAGCTGCTAGCCAGGTAACAGAAGCTTTAAGTAAGCTTATTGCAAAGGCTGGTCGTGGTAAGCTAGCACCAAGAGATGCAATTGATATCGATTACATGGGTGATAGAAAAGATATTAAATTTGATTCTACTAAATGGAAGATTAACATCAAAGGTAAAGGTGATGGACAAGCATTTGTATCAGGTGATAAAAAGAAAATTATTGCATGGTTAACATCTGACGATTACGGTATGGATGATGAGGATATCGAAGATCTATTCCCAGAGTTATTGGAGAGTCACTACCCAAAGCCTTTAAGCATTATTCGTCAAAATAAAGTCTCGGGTGATGCATTAGAAGAAGCTTATGATATGAACGAGAAGATGGTCATGTGTGAGCATTGCGGTAAGATGCATGAAGAAGGTGCTTGTGGTCACATGAACGAATCTGAGATTCATTTATCGAAATTGCGTGCAGCAAAGTTTGCACCTAAATCAAAATGGGCTGCATTGAAGAAAAAATTTAATGTAACAGTTGATAAAAGAGATCCTAGATGGGTTGCTGGTAAGCCAAAAGATCTTCATAAATTTGCTATGGCTATGGGAATGTCAAAGGATGATATTAAAAAAACCTATAATCATATCACACCTGAGTATAAAGGAGCTAGCAATATAACTAATAAGCAACGTGATGAATCAGTTGAAGAAGCTAATCGGTTTTCTAAAAAATTAAATAAACCATCAAAAAAGATATTTGATTTAGCTCTTGCTGCTATACGCAGAAATAATATTACAGATAAAAAAGAGAAAGATGAATATGTTGATGATGTTGCTGGTGTATCTCTTACTCCTAAAGAAGTCGAGTTAGTTAAAAAAGCTATTAAGCTTGAATCAGTTAATGAAATGTTTTCTACACGTAGCATTGGTTTGTCAGGCGCTAGTAAGAGATCACGTGAGAAAGCTCGTCGTGGTGCTAAAGAAATGCCACCTGTTAAAGGTGCTAAATTAGATAAAGCATATCCTGTATTAGATGCTTTAACTCAAAGAAAGGTTAAAGCTATTGCGAAAAAGCATTCTGGTGATATGGAAAGAGCTTTAAAAGATATTGAAAAGCTTAAAAAAGGTTTAGGCGATAATCCAGTTGTAATGGATATTCTTAGAAAGGCTAATGAATCTGTTAACGAAGCAATGTCTAAAGGCCAGATGGCTCATGACAAAGAGTACATGCATAAGAAGCTTAAAGGTAATAATGATAAATCAACAAAGGTTACTACTGCAAAAGCTTTAAAAATTAAAGTTGATGGTGATACATTAGTGCTTACTCCTAAACAAGATAAATTAATGAAAAAGCATAAGGTTACTATACGTAATGATAAGGATGGTGATATATCAGTTTGGGGTAAAGGTGATGATGTCCATAAATTTTTAGGTGCTATGGGTATGAGAACTGAAGATGTCAATGAAGCTACTGTAGATCGCAGAACAAAAGGTTTTAAAGAAGCATTAAAGAGACAAGAAGCTGCAAAGATTAAACGTGAAAAAGCAAAAGCTAAACAAGAAAAGAAGAAACACCAAGCTGAACTTGATGCACGTTATGATTATGACGGTGAAGTAGATACTGTTTTAGCAGCCGCAAACTCAGTTATGTTTGGTAAAAAATTACCTGAAGATGCAGCAGCAAATAATGCTGGTGATGGCCATGTTGATATGGCACCTAATGCAGGTAAGAAGAAAAAGAAAGAGTTAATGGCTCGTAGGAGTTACTAATGAAAAGTTTTAAGATGTTTGAGAATGATGCATATCATTCAGGATTATCTAAATCAAGTAAAGCAAAGAGGCAAGCTCAATTTAAAAAGCAAGCCAAGATGGATGACGATGATCCAAATGCATATAAGCCAGCGGTAGGAGATAAAACAGCAAAGACTCGTAAGTCTACCCATACAACAAAGATGCAGAAGATGTATCCTGATGTATATGAAGGTAAAGAAGATAAGTCATTAGCAAAGAAAGCTAAAGCTTCTGGTATGCCAGTTAGCATTTTAAGACAAGTTTATAATCGTGGTGTTGCTGCGTGGAAGAGTGGTCATAGACCTGGAACAACACCTGAACAGTGGGGCCATGCAAGAGTAAACTCATTTGTAACAAAATCTAAAGGTACATGGGGTGGAGCTGATAAAGATTTGGCTGATAAAGTATAAGTATGAAATCATTTAAAGCATTCGAAAATAAAGACGAGTTTGTACCTCATATGATGTATGACCCTAAAACAAAGAAGGGTTATAAAGCAAAAACACATGATGACCATATAAAGATGAAGAAGATGGGTTATGTACATGACTTAGATGAATTAAGTCCAGCTGCTCGTAGAGCTAAAAAACAAGCTTATCTGAAAAAGACTATGAAAAAATATGGGGATGCCGCAAAGATGGGCATTGATGCGAAAGATGTAAATCAAAGACGGAATGCCCCGACGAGAAAAAAATCAAGTTAGCTCTTGCCTTTTTAATTATGGCAGTATCAATACCAACTCAAGCAACGATTCGCTTCGTCTCGACAGCCGATGACTATTCTGCGAAAGCAAATCTAAGAGAATCACCTGGTTCATTCTTAACCCAGGCAACACAACTAGTATACGACGATATACGAAGATTCCAAACATCATCTCAAGGATATTTCACTCAAGCAGAACTTGATGATTTTAAATATCATGCGTTTGAAGGTAATGTATTATGGTTTATGGATGAGTTAGTTGGTATAGAATCAGATTGGAAAAAAGATGCAGCGGCAAGTAGCACTACAGCATATGGTTATGTACAGTTTACGGTTGACTCTGTAGAAACCGCAGTGAATAGATACATTGGGCATTTAGATAGATTTAATGCAAGGAAAGATGTAAGAACATGGAAACCGTATAGTCGTCCATTAGGAACTATTAGTACGCCATTCTTTATATCTAACCTAAAACAAAAAATAGATAACGGCACATATCATCATGAGACCGAATTAAATGCATTAACGTATGACCAACAATTAGCGTTAGCATTTGTGCATTTACATAGTAAAAAATCTAAAGACTCTAATTTTAGACTGTTATCCTTTGGTGATGTAACAGCAGCAAAAGATTTATATACAAATAATCACCATACAAATCCAGACGCTGCAACATTGAATAGATTGACTGGATTCTTTACAGTACATTATAGAACCGCGGAACAAACAACTATCCAATTAAAAGATGTGCTTCCAGGAGCTCTTTTAGCGGATTCGCTTTTAAAAGAAATAGAAAAATCACGATATAGTGGACTAATTGACACTATCAAAGCGCGGTTTGGGTGGTAGGTTTTATATAAATAAGTCTATATAACAAGGAAACATCATGGCAAAACCGAACTCGAGAGCTACGTTACAAGAATATTGCTTGAGATCATTAGGATCTCCAGTGATAGAAGTCAACGTGGACGATGACCAAATTGAAGATCGTACTGACGATGCATTACAATTCTATCAAGAATACCATTCTGATGGTGTAATTCGTGAATATATAAAGCATGAGCTTACTGCATCTGATATAACAAATAATTATATTACTTTAAATGATTCGGTTACATCTGTAGTACGCATGCTTAAAATTAATGCAACAACAGGTAGTTCATTATTTGATATGGGTTATCATATGAGACAAAATGATATATTCTTATTACAAGGTTTAAGCACTCAAATGCAAGAATATGAAATGTCTCAACAAAAATTATCGTTAGTTGACCACAGATTAAATAGCCAAGAGCATATAAGATTTAGTAGACATATGAATAGAATACATATGGATGAAGGATTTGGCGGACTAGCTGCTGGTGAGTATATTGTATTAGAAGTATATTCTATTTTAGATCCTTCAACATACACTGATGTTTTTAACGATCACTTTTTAAAGAAATATCTTACCGCATTAATTAAACGTCAATGGGGAGCGAACATGATGAAATTCGAAGGCTTCCAATTGCCAGGTGGTATAACATTGAATGGCCGTCAAATGTTTGATGATGCCATAGAGGAAATAAAAGAATTAGAAGAAGAATGCAGGTTGGCATGGATGACTCCTGACAACTTCATAATGGGATAATAAATGGCAACTAGTGTATATTTTAACGGTGCTGTACGATCTGAGCAGGACCTTTACGAAGATTTAGTACTTGAAAGCATTAAAATGTTTGGTCAAGATGTTATATACATTCCGCGTGAACAGATATACGAAGATGCAATCTTAAACGAAACATATAATCAATATCGTTCCGCCTATCCAATAGAATGCTTTATAGAGAACACTGAAGGATTTGAAGGTGATGGTAATCTATTAAATAAATTTGGTTTAGAGATTCGTGACCAAGGTACATTTGTAATACCTAAGAAACGTTGGGACCATATTGTAGGTGTAAATCTTTCTACAGCACAAGGTCATCAATTATTATCTAAACCTGGTGAAGGTGATCTTGTATACATGCCAATGACTGATAGGTTATTTGAAATCAAATATGTAGAACCTAAACTACCATTCTTCCAAATAGCAGATCTACCTACATATACTCTAACAGCTGAGTTGTTTGAATATAATGATCAGAATTTTGATACTGGTATGCCAGAGATTGATGATATAGAATTAAAACATGCAAACTCTTATTCATACACAACTACGGCTGCATCTGATACTAATCATTTTGAAATTGGAGAATATGTCCATCAAGATACAGGAAGTGTTGATGGTAATGGTGATGCTATTAATATAATTGCAAAGGTTGCTGGATACGAATATGTAAATGATACAACATATACAGTCACACTTGTATCTCCACATCAATCAACAAATGGTGACGGTACATTTATGCAAAATGCTGTACATGCTACAAGATTACTTGTCGGTCAAAAATCCGGCAGCTCAAGACAAATTACAGTAGACTTAACAGGCACTACTAAGACTGAATATAACACTAGTGTATATGCAGATAATGATGATTTTGAATTGTTAGGTGATGACATTATTGATTTCTCAGAAACTAATCCGTTTGGAGATCCATAATGTTTTCTAATCATTTTTATAATCAATCAACTCGCAGAATGGTTTCTGTCTTTGGATCTTTATTTAATGACTTAGAAGTTGTTAAAACAGATTCGGCCGGTAAAGTATTACAAAAAATTAAAGTTCCTTTAGCTTATGCTCCACGCCAAAAAGTATTGGCAAGAATGGCAGAACAAACAAGTGATCCTAAGCTAGCAATTAATTTACCTAGGTTGTCATTTGAAATAACGTCTATGGAATATGATGCAAATGCGCGTGTGTCTAAACATAAAAATTATAAGAAGGTTATAACAGGGGACACATTACAATTAAATAAACTCGGAGCACCCGCTGTTTATAAAGTTGGATTCGAATTAAATATTATGGCTGCAACCCAAGATGAAGGTCTACAGTTATTAGAGCAGATACTTCCAATGTTCCAGCCAGAATATACAGTAACAATAAAAGATATTCCTACAATGGATATTAAAACAGACACTCCTATTGTATTAGAGGGTGTTACCTTAAATGATGAGTATGAGGGTGATTTAGTTACGAGGAGAGCTATTATATACACATTAGATTTCTCAACTCGTATTCGTTATTATAGAGGTATTGGTAAGAGCAAACAAATTCTCCAAACAGAAGTTGATTTTTCAGAAAATGTTGATCCTACTACTCATAAATTTGAGACGTTAGCAATAGACGGTAGAACCACATCTGATGGTGCGGGAGGTTTTAAAGAGCCATATACCGAAACGATTAACTTTTTTGACACTGATGTATAGAGGAGAATAGAATGTACAGATTTAATGCACGATTAGTAAAGGTTGTCGATGGAGATACCATCGATGCAGATATAGAATTAGGTTTTTCTGTATTCATGAGGGATCGCATCCGTTTAATGGGTATAGATACACCTGAGAGTAGAACAAGAAATTTAGCAGAGAAATCATGGGGACTCGCTGCTAAGCATAGATTAATTGAATTATTGGCAGAAACTGATGGCCATTTTACTCTAGTAACCGAAGATATGGAGAAAGGTAAATTCGGAAGAGTACTTGGTACGATTGAGGTTAATGGCAAAGATGCTAACCAAAGTCTTATTGAAGAACAATTAGCTATACCATACGAAGGTGGCAATAAAGAAGAAAGCCGCACGAAGCATGGTGTATTAGAATTATGGAATACATATTATGAAAACCCACAAGAACACGACGACGACCATGAGCACGGAGACGAGAATCCAGAAGCCCACATTGACTGGCACGAAAAGTAAAATCGATCAGGACTTCGAAAGAGTCCGTAGAGATTTATTTGATTTGTCAACGCAAGGTGAAGAAGCTATAGAGCTTATGATGGAACTTGCACGTGAGTCTGAGCACCCAAGAGCTTTTGAAGTTCTTGGGCAATTAATTAAACAAAACGCTGAGATAGGTGAAAAAGTTTTAAAGCTTCACAAGAGCAAGAAAGAACAGGATAAAGAAGATGTTCCTGCAATTGCTCAACAAGCACCAACGAATAATAATGTTTTTATAGGTAGCACAGCAGAGCTACAAAAGATGTTACGTGATGAAAAGGTAATAGAAACAGAACCGGACTTATTTGAAAAATGAGAGAAACAAACTACTTAGGCAATCCGAATGTTCGGGGTGCCGATGTAGAACATCCATGGACTAAAGAGGAATTAATAGAATACAAGAAGTGTTTAGATGACCCTAAATATTTCGCTAAAAAGTATTGTAAAGTAATCCACCTCGACAAAGGTTTAATACCCTTTGACCTATACCCGTATCAAGAGGAAATGTTTGATACATTTACCCGCAATCGTTTTAATATAGTTCTGGCATGCCGCCAGAGTGGTAAATCCATTGCTGTGGTCGCGTATCTTTTATGGTATGCTATATTCTTTGGTGAACAAGTTGTAGGTGTACTTGCAAATAAGAATGCTATTGCAAGAGAAATGTTAGCACGTATTACTCTGATGTTAGAAAATCTACCATTCTTTCTACAACCAGGATGTACTGCACTCAATAAAGGATCTATAGGATTCTCTAATAATAGTAGAATCATCGCAGCAGCTACATCATCAAGCTCTATTCGTGGTATGTCACTTAATCTTGTTTACCTCGATGAGTTTGCATTTGTAGAAAATGCTGCAGAATTTTATACATCAACATATCCAGTTATCTCATCTGGTAAAACATCTAAGATTATTATCACATCCACAGCCAATGGCATAGGTAATATGTTTCATAAACTATATGAAGGTGCAATACAAGGTACAAACGAATTTACACCGACTCGAGTAGACTGGTGGGATGTTCCTGGAAGAGATGAAGCATGGAAGAAGATGACGATTGAGAACACATCCGAACTCCAGTTTGACCAGGAATTCGGTAATAGTTTTCACGGTACAGGAAACACATTAATTACTGCCGATGTCTTATTGGCGTTAAGAGCTACAAATCCTTTAGAGTTTCAGAATAATGTAAAGATCTTTGACCATCCTCAAGAAGGCCATAATTATCATATGTTTGTTGATGTATCGAGAGGTAGAGGACAAGACTATTCAACATTTACAATCATAGATGTAAGTGTTAATCCATTTGTACAGGTATGTACATATCGAGATAATATGATAAGCCCATTACTATTTCCTGACCTGTTATACAAATATGCTAATCATTATAACGAGGCTCATGTAGTAGTTGAATCAAACGATGCAGGACAAGTTGTATGTAATGGTTTATATTATGATTTAGAATATGAAAACGTATTTGTAGAGTCTATGGTAAAAGCAAATGCAATCGGTGTTACTATGACAGCTAAAACTAAACGTATAGGCTGTTCTAATATAAGAGACATCATGGCACAGAAAAAATTAATAATAAAAGATGAAGAAACTATAAGAGAAATGAGTACATTTGTAGCAAAGGGTACATCATATCAGGCAGATCATAACTCACATGATGATCTCATGATGAATTTAGTGATGTTTGGATGGTTTACATCCACTCAGTTCTTTGCAGAATCAACAGATGTAAATATGAAAAACATGTTATATAAAGAAAAAGTTAAACAATTAGAAGATGAAGTCATACCAGTAGGAATTATGCCTGAAAGAGAAGAAGGTAATCATCCGTTCGGAGTAGGATGGGAAACCTATAGATTTAAATAAGTATAAATAAGTATATTGAGAAAAACCTTATTATGAATAAATCTTATAATTAATATGAAGGAGTTTAGATGGCTAATCTAGTTTCGCCTGGAGTACAGGTAAAAGAAATCGATTTGACCAATGTCGTTCCGTCAGTATCATCAACAATAGGAGCTATGGCCGGTGCGTTTACGTGGGGTCCAGCTGATGAAATTGTTACTGTTACATCAGAGACGGAATTGGTCGAGAAATTCGGAAAGCCAGATGCGAGCACATTCGAAAGTGTTTTGTCTGCTAGCCAATTTCTAAGCTATGGCAATAATCTAAAAGTTGTCAGAGCAGTTGGTTCTTCAGCACGTAACGCGACAGCGTCAGGTACTGGAATTCTAACACAAAACAAGACCGTATTTGACGGTCAATCACCTGCAGCAGGAGACTATGTGCAAGCTAGATATCCTGGTGTTAGAGGTAACTCAATAGGTGTATCAATCCTTACTGCTGGTCAAACAGGTACAGCATTTCAGCTAGCTAATGCTGAGTCAATTCCGGGAACATCTCCTGGAGCAGCAGCAGTTGGTGGTTCAAATGATGAAATGCACGTATGGGTTTATGACGCAGATGGTACAATAACCGGTAATATTGGAGAAGTACTTGAAAGTTGGACTTATCTATCACAAGCTAGTGATGTTAAAGATGCAGATGGTTCTACTTTATATTATCACGATGTTATTAATAACGGATCTGACTGGATCTATTTTGGTAACCACAAATCAACAATGACTAAAGCGGGTCAATCGGCCACAAACAATGCGTTTGTTGCTGTAGCTTCGTTTTTTATCGTCTTATCGGGCGGCATTGAAGATAACACGCTAACTGTAGGTGAAACTACAACAGCGTATGATCTCTTCTCTGATGCAGAGACAGTAGATGTTAACTTAGTGTTCCAAGCCAATTCTGGCTTTAGTGCAAGTGATAATATCACACTAAGTAATCATATAACTGCACTATGTGCAGCAAGAAAAGATGCGGTAGGCTTTGTCTCTCCTGAAAGAGCGGCAACAGTTGGCGCAGCAAATCCAATCTCGACGGTAGCAACATGGAGAACTGGACTAACTTCAACGTCTTACGGCTTTGCAGATAGTGGTTCTTTATATGTGTATGACAAGTACAATGATGTATATCGTTGGATTTGTGCGGCAGGATCAACAGCGGGACTAACAGCTAACGCTGATTTAGTTGCTGATGCATGGTTCTCACCGGCTGGATTTACAAGAGGTAATGTTCGTAACGTTACTAAACTAGCATGGAACCCTAACCAAGCGGATAGAGATGCACTATATAAAACAGGTGTTAACCCTATAGTGACTTTCCCTGGTCAAGGTACAGTGTTGTTTGGTGATAAAACGATACAAGCTAAGCCAAGTGCATTCGATAGAATCAATGTTAGGAGACTATTCATTGTTCTTGAGGAAGCAGTAAGTACAGCATCGAAAGCATCATTATTCGAATTTAATGATGAATTTACAAGGGCACAATTTAGAAATATGGTTGAGCCTTTCTTAAGAGATGTTCAGGGTCGTAGAGGTATTACAGACTTTAGAGTTGTTTGTGATGGTACTAATAATACTGGTGCTATTATTGACACAAACAAGTTTGTTGCAGACATTTATGTTAAACCTGCAAGATCGATTAATTATATCACACTAAACTTTATCGCTACTCGTACGGGTGTAGAGTTTACTGAAATCGCAGGAGGTAATTAAAGATGGCAATATTAGGCGTAGATGATATGAAAGCCAAACTAATTGGCGGCGGTGCTAGACCTAATTTATTCAAAGTTACAATGGCTTTCCCAAGTTATGTAACTGCGAATGTAGAATTGGCATCATACATGTGTAAAGCGACAAGTATGCCAGCATCACAAATTGCGGCAATCGAAGTTCCATTTCGTGGCCGTCAGTTGAAAGTAGCTGGTGACAGAACGTTTGATCCATGGTCTGTGACTGTGATTAACGATACTGACTTTAATGTACGTAATTCTTTTGAACAATGGATGAACGGTATTAACCAACATAAACAGAATACAGGTTTAACACAACCTAGTTCTTATATGGCGGATATGATCGTTGAGCAATTGGACAAAGATGGTACAACAAAGAAAACTTATAACATTCGTGGTGTTTTCCCAACTAACTTAGGTGCTATTGAACTAAGTTATGAGACAGGTGACACAATCGAAGAGTTTGAAGTTGAAATGCAAGTTCAGTATTGGGAGTCTAATAAGACAACGTAAATCATCGATATAACATTAAGGAGTGCCCTCGGGCACTCTTTTCTAAGTGTTATAAATAATATTTAGGAAAGAGTGTTAAAGGAATATTAAATGGCAGAAAACGAAGGAAGATCACTATTCGGTTTCCAATTTAAAAGGAAAGCAATAGAGACAAACAAAAAACCGGTATCATTCGCAGCGGATAATGAGGATGGTGCATACGAGATATCACCGACCGGTGGCTATTTTGGCCAGTACATGGATGTACATGGTGACAAATATAAATCAGACAAAGACTTAATTATGAAATACCGTTCGGTAGCTTCATATCCTGAAGTGGATATGGCTATTGAAGATATATGTAATGAGGCAATTACAGAAGAAAGTGGTGTCATAGCTAAGCTAAACCTTGATAACTTAGACCAAGCAGATAAAGTTAAAGAGCTTATTCAAGATGAATTTGATAGGATTCTTAGTTTAACTAACTTTAAAGATACAGCATACGATATATTTAGACGTTGGTATATTGATGGACGTTTATTCTATCATGTTATTATTAATGATTCAAAGCTTGATGCTGGTATAATTGAGATGAGACAAGTTGATCCTACAAAAATTCGTAAGGTCAAAGAAACTGAGAAGGTTAAAGATCCTAAGACTGGTGCTGAGCTTATAAAAGAGGTAGGAGAATATTACCTATATCAAGATGATCAGATGACACAATCTGGCGAAGGATTACGTATTAATACTGATGCTATTATTCAGGTTAACTCAGGTCTATTAAACGAAGAACGCAATAAGGTTATTGGCTACTTAAATAAAGCCCTTAAACCTATTAACCAATTAAGTATGATGGAAGACTCGTTAGTTATCTATCGTATATCGAGAGCGCCTGAACGTAGAATATTTTATATAGATGTTGGTAATCTACCTAAGCAGAAAGCTGAAGAATATTTAAATAACACGATGAACAGATATCGTAATAAGGTCGTATATGATCCTTCTACTGGTAATCTAAAAGACGAAAAGATTCATCGTAATATTATGGAAGACTTTTGGCTACCTCGTAGAGAGGGTGGTCGTGGTACTGAAATTGACACTCTTCCAGGAGGTTCTAACCTTGGTGAGATTGAAGATATTCAATACTTCCAACAAAAATTATATAGGGCATTAAATGTTCCTATGTCAAGATTGACTGAAGCAGATGCATTTTCTGTCGGTCGATCTTCAGAAATTACGCGTGACGAACTTAAATTCCAGAAATTTATTGATCGTTGCCGAACTAAATTCTCAACATTATTCTATGAAGCACTGAAGAGGCAATTAATCCTTAAAAAGATTATTGTGCCAAGTGACTGGGTAAATATCCGTGAAGATATTGTTGTAGAATATTCCAGAGACAATTACTATTCTGAACTTAAGGATGCTGAAATTCTTAAAGAACGTATAGAAACAGTTCAAATGATGGACGAATATATTGGTACGTTCTGGTCTAAAGACTGGGTACGTAGAAATATTCTTAAGTTGACTGATGATGAGATCAAAGATATTGCGAAGCAAAACATTGATGATCCTGTTACTCCAGATGACTTTAACCCTGATTTGGCACGTGGTACGATCTAATTACAGGTCGTATTACAAAAAGTTTACTGGAAATAAACATTTTTATAAATACTTAACAGAGAGATTATGAGCACAAGAGACTTAATTGATAATATAAAATCGGGCGATGCGCAAGCAAGCAACAATACTTTTAATAGTATTATGCATGATAAATTGATTGACGCATTGGATACACATAAACAAGAAGTTGCTTCTAAAATGTATGGAGCATCTGATGACGCTCCTGCAGTTGAAGAACCTGCTGCGGAGACTGAAGTCGAAGTAACAGGAGAAGTTGAAGCGGATGCTGACGTTTAAGGAATCATTTAATGAGGTATTAGAAGCTAAATTAAAGCTCGGTGGTGGAGAAAAAGTAGTCAAGCAATTTAAAAAGCTTGGCAAAAAGAAAAATATAGAGGCTGTTATTACACAACAGAAAGCGGGAAACAAGAATTTTAACTTGTATATAGACGGTCTCAAACTTGATACATATAAAGATCAAATTGCTGCTGAAGCGGCAATAAAAGAATTCATCAAATTAATGGGAGCATAAATGAAGTTAATCACAGAGTATACTCAGAATCAGTTGGGTTATTCTATCCAAGAGGATGCGAAAACTGGCAAGAAGAGTACCTTTTTAGAAGGTGTCTTTATGCAAGCTGAGAATAAGAATAAGAATGGTAGAATTTATACCAGAGAAGTTCTTACAAAGGCAGTTGACAAATTCGTTAACGAGCAAGTACTTACAGGACGTGCGGTAGGTGAGCTTAATCACCCGGACGGTCCTTCCATTAATTTGGATAAAGTTTCGCACAGAATTACTGAACTTAAATGGGACGGTAATAATGTGTTAGGAAAAGCACTTATTTTGGATACACCTATGGGTAAGATTGTAAAAGGTCTTGTTGAAGGTGGCGTTCAACTAGGAGTGTCAAGTCGTGGTATGGGAAGCCTTACAATGAAAAATGGTGCCAACTATGTAGCAGATGATTTTATGCTAAACACAGTTGATATCGTTCAAGATCCATCTGCCCCTAATGCTTATGTAAATGGCATTATGGAAGGTGTTTCTTTTGAGCAGGATAGACCTGGTCATTTCGTTAAGGTAATTGATGAAGGTGAGACAGAAGTGAAAGAATCTAAAGTTGAGTTCTCTGAAGAGCAACAAACTAAAGGTTTTGAGCATTTCCTCTCTAAACTATAATCTCTATAGGAGAATACAATGTCTGAGAAAATTCAAGACGAGATTGTTGAAGATGTAGCAGAGGTTATCGTAGAGGATACGGAAGTAGAAGCTGAGGTGGAAACACCTGAAGCACCTCTTACGGAAGCTCGTACAGTATCAGCAATACAAGCCTCTATGGCAGGAATGTCTAAAGAGGGCCTTGACGCCATTTTTGAAGCAGCGAAGAAAGCCGAAGCACAAGCTAAGGTCGAAGACGATGAAGAAGAAGAGGACGATGAAGGCGATGAAGATGAAGGCGATGTAGAAGAAGGTAAAGCTAAGAAAGAAGCAACCGATCCTAAAGCTAAAAAGACTAGTAAGAAGAAAGTCAAAGCTGATGACGGTTCTGAAGGCGAAGTAATGGAAAAGAAATTTAAAGAAGATGTTGATGCGTTAATTAAAGACGAAGATACATTATCTGAAGGTTTCAAAGCCAGAGCTGAGACTATTTTTGAAGCTGCACTGCAATCTAAAATCATTGCTGAAACTGCAAAATTAGAAGAGCGTTATGCATCTGATTTAGCAGGCGAAGTTGAAGCTATTAAAGAAGATTTAGTTGACAAGGTTGACGGCTACTTAACATATGTAGTTGAAAACTGGATGAAGGATAACGAAGTTGCAATTGAGCATTCTTTGAAGTCTGAAATCACTGAGTCATTTATTGATTCACTAGGCCAGTTATTTGCTGAGCACCACATCAACGTTCCTGAAGATAAGGGTGACATCTTAGATGCACTATCTGAAGAAGCTAAAGATGCTAAAGCTCAATTAAATGACGCAACTGCAAAAGCTATGGAACTTGGTGAGCAAGTTAAAGCTTACCAACGTAAGGAAATCGTAGCTGAAGCATGTGAAGGTTTAGCAGCAACTGAAGCGGCAAAAGTAAAAGAATTAGCAGAAGCTGTTGAAGCTGATGATAATGAAACTTTTGCATCTAAAGTAGCAACAATTAAGGAATCTTACCTTAAGAAAGATACCACGGTAGAAGCAACTCCGGAAGTTGATGCTATTACTGAGGATACACAAGAACAAGATGTTTCTGATAACATGAAGAGATATCTTAGCGCAATCGAGCGTACAAAGTAATCCATATTTAAGGAGAAAATTAAAATGGAAGCTATTAATCAAGTTCAATTACAGGAAAAATGGGCTCCTGTTCTTAATTCGAAAGATGCTGGCACTATCGCAGACGCTCACAAGCGCTCGGTAACTGCTGTTGTTCTTGAGAACCAAGAAAAAGCCTTTATGGAGGAGCGTCAGTTAACTGAGGCTGCTGCAGCTAATATGAGTAACGGCTCGGGTGTTGATAACTGGGATCCAGTTCTTATCTCACTAGTTAGACGTGCAACTCCTGCAATGTTAGCATTTGATCTAGTTGGCGTACAGCCAATGACTGGACCAACTGGCCTAATCTTTGCAATGAAATCACGTTATTCAACTCAAGGTGGTACTGAAGCGTTATTTAACGAAGCAGATACTGCATTCTCTGGTGCAGACAGTGGTTCAGAATTAAAGTCTGACGATCCGTTTGCTGGTGATACATCTACTGTTAGTGGCGCACCTGCTGCTTCTGACGATGATGATACAGTTGATGACTACACACCTGGTAGTGGTAATACTTTGGCAACTGCTGAAGCTCAAGGTACATCAGGTTCACCTGCTATCCCTGAGATGGCGTTCTCAATCGATAAGACTACTGTGACTGCAAAGTCTCGTGCTCTTAAAGCTGAGTACACAACTGAATTAGCACAAGACCTTAAAGCTATTCACGGTCTTTCTGCTGAGACAGAGCTTGCGAACATCCTTTCAACTGAAATCTTGGCTGAAATGAATCGTGAGATTATCCGTTTAGTAAACGTTAATTCTAAGACATCTACTCGTGGTGCATCTGCTGGTACATGGAATGCAACTAACGCTACTGATAACGGTGGTGCTCGTTGGTCAATTGAGCGTTACAAAGCTCTTGTTCAAGCAATTGAGCACGAAGCTAACAAAATTGCTGTTGACACTCGTCGCGGTAAGGGTAACTGGGTAATGGTATCTAACAACGTTGCTGCGGCTCTAAATGCTGCTGGCGTTATGGATACTGGCATGGGTGCACTAGGTGCTCAACAAATGGATTCTGATGTAACTGGTTCACTTAGAGCTGGTACTTTAAACGGTAACATTGCTGTTTACATTGATCCATATGCTGCTGTAGACTACTTCACAGTTGGTTATAAGGGTGCAAACCCATATGACGCTGGTATGTTCTACTGCCCGTATGTTCCATTAAGCATGATGAAGACAATTGGTGAGAATGATTTCCAACCAAGAATCGGATTCAAAACTCGTTACGGTATTGCGGACAATCCGTTCGTTACTGCTGGAGCTGGTAACAACGTATACTACAGAAAACGTAAGGTTACTAACCTGTAATTTTTTAGGTACACAAGAAGATCCCCCTTCATTGGGGGATTTTTTTTATTATAAATAAATTTTATTATGGAAAAACAAAACTATAAATTTGAAGGCCATACTACTGAAAGCTTAAAGTATTATCGCGATAATACAGACTCAAAAAATAAGTTGCGTGCAAATCAGTATTTAGAGTTTCGTAAGCACCATTTAGATAAATTTAAAGGTTATAGTGAAAATATGGAATATTATCTGTGTTTATATAGGGCTGGGCAATGTGGATCATGGTTAACTTTTTTTGTCAATCAACATGACAGTTTTCCTAAGTATGATATTAATGTAAAAGAAGGTGGCATAGATGTAGGATGTTACGGTTCTGATTGGTATAATCATGAAGAAACAATAGAAGTAAGAATGTCCCCAATGGGTAGAGCTACTTTTGGAGATCCAAAAGTTTTGGCTAAAAGGGAAAATGCCACAAAAGACTTTCTAAAGGTATTACCTAATCACGAACTTCATTATAATGAAGTTATGATTGATCAGGCCGAATATAATTATGTTATGAGAGTAATGAATCCTAAAAAAGTAATACTTCCTGTTATCCGTAGTACATTATTTGATAATCTTTTAGATAGGTGGATGAGATATTTAGACTATAATAAAAATGCACCTTTTATGCATCCGAAAAATCACACTTTAACTAGAAACAATTGGGCAGAGAAGTGGGAAACATGGTCAGCATATTTAGATAAAATTAAACCATACGGTGTGCCAGGAGGAGACTTAGTACTGTATTTAGATATAGGAAAGTTATTAGAAGGTGATGAAGAAGAATACGATAAATTATTAATAGCAATACAAGAAGATCCATTACCAAATAAAAAACAATTAATAACAGAGTATAGGAACCTTATAAATATATAGTATGCCAAACTTTTTAAATCCATCATCGTTCGTTTTAACATTAGATAGTCAAACCTATTCTGGTGCAGAATTTACGATTCAAACAATGATCCTTCCGGATGTATCTGCGGACGGCGCTCCTTTACCATTTAAACAGATTGACGCTGGAATACCATCAGATAAAATAGTATTTGGTTCATTTGAGATATCATATCTAATTGACGAAGATCTTTTAAACTATAAAGAGATCTTTGATTGGATAAAGAGTAATGTTGAATCTAATCATTCAACTAATGCTACACGTGACTTGACGCTTACTATTATGAATTCAGCAAATAATGTCACAAAACAAATCAAATTTGTGGACGCTTACCCGACAATGATTTCGTCCCTACCATTTGATATCACCACAACCGATGTAGAATATCTTACGGCTGTTGTTAATTTCAAATATTCCTATTACCAATTTTTATAATGAGGCACTTATATTATGCAAAAATCAATCGAAAAATGGATAGATAAATTCGTATCTGTTCATAACGAAAAACTTGGCACTGTACCATGTCCATATGCACGAAACGCATTAATCAATTATGTTAAAACTAATGACATCCGCAAGTCTCTTGAGGATTACAGTACAGATTTTAATGATGATTATCAAGTAGTATGTCTCTATACCCCCACTAAAAATTATACACCAAAAGAGTTATCTGATATTGTAACAGAATTTAATCATAACGCAATGGCTATGGATATTGTTGCATTAGAAGATCATCCGCATGATGAAGAAATTATTAATGGCGCGAAGATGAATTTTGGTAAATGTATATTAGTACTAGTACAGAGACTAAGTGCAATTAATGAGGCTAGCAATATCCTTAAAGACAGAGGATACTATGCTAACTGGTCAGTAGAAAATTTAAATGATGTTGTGTCTTGGAGATTTGTGGGATGAGTTACTCCTATGCAAGAATTAATTTAGAAAAAACAAAGTATAAAAAAATAGGTTCGCATGAAATACTACTTAATCCAGACCCTAATCAGCTAAGAGAAATATATTACAAGTACTGTAATTATCACAAATTCAATAGTGTTATGCCTTTGTTTGATATTGAGTTTAAAGAGAATACGGTAATAGGATATTATGATGGAGATGTACTTGTAGCATTTAGTATGATAGCTGAATTTGATGAACATAACGCTGAGTGTTATCAATTTGCTTGGGACTATGCTAATCCTAAATTACATTTAGGTATAAAGAGCTTACGTAACGAGTGTGCAATATATAAAGAATTAGGTTATAAATACTTGTATATCGGCGGAGCTGATGAGTATAAACAAAAAATAGATGGATTTGAGGTAATGAATCCAGTAGCATGGATAGATGACAGGTGGACAATAGATGGATTCGAATCAATATAAAGTAAATAAGGCAAATGCATATAATGGATGGGATCCATTAAAACAAGTTGTACTTGGTAATGTATTCACACCAGAGTTTTTTGAAGATATACGTGATCATAAGCTTCGTGATCTCATGCAAAAAATATTATTTGAAACACATCAAGATTTAGATAATATTCAAAAGACATTAGAGGATATGGGTGTTGATGTAGTACGCATGCCTCCTAATCGTGTTAGTGCACTCGGATCAAAAGGTGGTAACTATTTAAGTTTTGGTGAATATGTAGAACATGAAAGAAGAGAAGGTGTCATAGGTATACCTAAACCATGTCTTACACCGCGTGATGATTTTATAACCCTTGGTGATAAGATAGTATATTGTGATCATATGTGGCATGATGAAGTAGATGTAAACGGTGGAATATTTAATCCTGCAGTACTTGATTTGCCATTTCAAGATGCTATACATGAATATCGTAAGAATAAATATAAAGTAGATTCTAATGGTAAGCTATTAGATCCTGAAAAATGGAATGAACCTTTAGGGCCTCTCAAACCAACTGGCCGTACCGAAAAGATGAGGAATCACACATGGGGATTCTGGGCACCAGCCGTACATCGTGTAGGTAATAGGCTTATTATTGACCAAGAAGATTGGTCTAATCTTGCAGATTTTTTATTAGATAGATACCCGCAATATGAAGGTGCAAATACAGCAATTGGTGGTCATAATGATGGTTCAATGAATTTACCAAAACCAGGCTTAGTTGTTTGTGGTCCGTGGTTAGGAAAAGGCCACTTTAAAGATACGTTGCCTGGATGGGATGTATTAAGAATAGAACATCCTAATTATATGAAATGGGAAGATAATGTAGATTGGAAAAAAGAAAAAGGAATAACTAATGGAAGATGGTGGCATCCAGAAGCTAAAGAGAATCCAGATCTTGTAAGCTTTATAGATAGATGGTGTAGTGAATGGGTTGGAAAAGCAGAAGAAACATTGTTCGAAGTAAATATGCTTGCGGTAAATGAAAATGTAAGTCTATCTTTAAACTATCAAAAAGAAGTACATGACAAATTGAAGCAACATGGAGTTGAAGCAGTATACTGCAGATTTAGACATAGGAATTTTTGGGATGGAGGTCTGCATTGTTTAACATTAGATACATATAGAGAAGGCGGTATGAAAGATTATTTTAAATGATAGTCAATAAAAATAAATTTATAAAATGGTGTGAAGATAATGCACAAACATACTGGGAACGTAAACAAAATAATGATTTTTTCGCAAAACAAGAAGGTGATGATGAATATAAAGAACATATTAAAACAATGATACCATCAAGAGTAAAATTAATTAACTTTGCACTTAGCCAATATAAATTTAAATCGTATTTAGAAATAGGATGTGCATATAATGAGTGTTTTGATAACGTTAAAGCAGAGCATAAAGTTGGTGTAGATCCAAAATCTGGTGGTACACTTCGTATGACTTCAGATGATTTTTTTAAAATTAATTTAGAAAAATTCGATGTTATATTTATTGATGGCGATCACGAGCATAAACAAGTATTAAGAGATTTCTCAAATTCATTAATGTTTTTAAGAAAAGGCGGTATGATATTCATACATGACTTGCTTCCTCCTACAAAAGATCATGCAATTTATCCTTTACCTGATAATAAATTAAGACCAAGATGCGGTACAACATGGAGAGTAATGTTTGATATTCTAGCATTAAAGAGAGAATTTTTTATTCTTAAAAAAGAAACAGGAATAGGTGTTTTTAGAAATCAACAACCATATGTATTTGGTGATGGATCAACTTTGCCTCTATCAAGAACAGAAGAAGATTCTACGAATATACCATTTGATAAGATGTTACAAATTAAACACGAGTTACCTATCATAGAAGATCACCAATGGATGGAGATGATGACACGCGACAGAATTAAACAGCGTTTACTAGATAGAGGAATGCTAGATGAAAACTATTTCTAAAACATTTTGTCCATTACCTTTTAACCACATATATATTCACCCAACAAATAAAGCTCAAGTGTGTTGCGGGTTTAATAAGAGTAAAATGCCTGAAGGGTGGGAACTTCCAAATATAAACGAGTTTGATAAATTATCAGATTATCTACAGCATCCTAATATAAAAGATATACAACTAAAGATGAAAAAGGGTGAGGAAGTTGCAGGGTGTGCCACTTGTTATTACGCAGAAAAAAATGGATATGATAGTATGCGCACAAAAGAACTTCAGTCATGGTATGGAAATGATTGGATGACAGAGCCGGATATTGTAAATCCAAAATTAAATTTTGTTGAAATAACCTTTGGTAATTATTGTAATTTAGCATGTAGAACTTGTGATAGTGATTTATCTCATTCATGGTTAGATGATAATAAAAGATTAGAGAAATATGTACATGAAGGATTAGCTGTTAGTGTCACAAAGAAAAGATTGAATATTGAAAGAGAATGGGAAGATGATGATTTTAAAGATTTAGAATATCTCAAAATTACTGGCGGAGAACCAATGCTACATCCGGATTGGTTTAAATTTGCAAATAGATTTGATCCTACAAATGTTAGAATGTTTATATTTACTAATGCAAGTTGGGTTCCTAAAAAGAGACACTTAGATTTATTAAAAAAATTTAAACATTGCCAAATATTCATGAGTATAGATGGCACAGGTTCGGTACAAGAATATACGAGACATAATTCTAAGTGGGATACAGTAGAAAAATCTGCTAGAACATGGCTTCAGTTTATGAAGGAAAATATAAGCAATATACAAGTTTCATGGGCACCAACATGGTCGTTAATGAATGCAAATTATTTTGTAGAAACCGCTGAATGGTGGTTAGAGACTATTAATGAAATAGTGGGCGAAAAAGCACATTTATGCGGAACGGTTAAAACAAATTATATATATGGTCCGTCTGAATACCAAATAGGAAATCTCCCTGAAGAAAATAAACACAAATTAAAAAAAGATATTCAAGAATTTATAGATAATATGTTTTTTAGATATGGTACAGATGAAATTATTGAAATGTCAGAAGCTTTTCTTGAATATTTAAATAATCATTCTGAGCCAAAACAGGATGATAAAAGAATCTATTATAGAACAACTGAATTATTAGATGAATGGCGAGAGCAATCAGTAGAAACAATGCTACCAAAAACATATAAGGCTATGTACATTGACACTATATTATGATATAATATACCTAATATAGATATAACTAGATTATTATGACTACAACTGAAGTACTACAAATGTGGCAGAAAGATGGCCAGATAGATGAATTAAAATTAGATGATACTACTATTAGGATGGCACGTATCCATAGTAAGTATTTAGAATTACTTACCATTGCGAAGATGACACGTAAAAAACGTGAGTTAGAGTATAAGACATTACTTAAAGATAAGTGGCTTTACTATAACGGCAAATTGTCTAAAGAACAAATAGATGCATTTAAGTGGGAGTACGATCCATTTGGCGGATTAAATAAACCACTAAAAGGTGATATGAATTATTATTATGATGCAGATACTGATATCCAAAGATCACAAGCATTATTAGAAGTAGAAAAGATTTTAGTTGAAACTCTTGAAGAGATTATGTCTACCATACGTTGGAGACATCAGAATATTGGTAACATTATAAAATGGAGAAGTTTTGAAGCAGGAGTCTAATCTAAACCATTTTGATGGAATGTCTAGTGTAGTGACATTAGTTGATGGAGTAGTACATAAAAAACCTAGACTGTGGCATAGAAAAAAACGAATAATACATTCAGTAAAAATACTTCAAGAACGTTATAATTTAGATTTTTTTCCAAAGATACATGAAATTAATGATGATGGGTTTACATACGAATATGTAAATGGAATGACAATTAATCAGTATTTAAAAAATGGTGGTAAATTATATCACAATGATATCATTAAAATAAAAATAGCTATGGACCGTATATTTGAAAAATTATATGATGTAGCAAGAAAAGAAGTAAAATTTATGGAGAATAAATTTATATGGTATGGTGATCCTAATCCAGATAATATAATTTGGGATTTTAAAAATGAAACTCTCAGGTTAATTGATATTGATTCTATTTCTGTAAGTAAGTATATTCCTATATCATATGTTAATGTGGCTTTAATACAACAACTAGAACATGTATACATGACAAATTTTATTGAAGGTTCTGACAGTAATAAAAGATGAATAGAAAAACACTCGAGTTATTACTTATTAACTACACTAATATCAATAAAGGTTTAAAGCCTTGTTCTGAAAAATCTAAGTTCGAAAAATTAATTAAAGAGACTGAAGAGAAATTAAAGTCTACACCGTTAGACGTAGTCTATCCAAATGGGATGACCGCATTAGAGTATGCACATAAATTGGCGGCCGAAGCAAATGGAAGAAATAACAGTACAAACTAAAGATAATGCCTTTATCTATGTAGATTGTGACGATAAAGGAATCATACAAGAACTAGCAGAATATTTTACATTCTTCGTTCCTGGATATAAATTCATGCCACAGTTTAGAAACAAAATGTGGGATGGTAAAGTAAGACTCCTTAATCTCAGAGATCAGTCTATATACGCCGGTCTATACAAATATATTGCAGCATTCGCTGCAGAAAGAAATATAAAACTTACAGTATTACCAAGTGCAAAGCTTGGTTATAATCTACCTAATGTACATGTAAATGTCGATATGTCTTTTATCGACGAATATGTATTACCATTTCCGCCAAGAGATTATCAGTTAGCTGCTGTGAAGCATGCACTCGAGAATAGAAAAGCATTAATGGTATCACCTACAGCCTCGGGTAAATCATATATTATATACCTAATGATGAGATATTTCTTAGATATGAGTTATGATTTAGAGGCTGATAAAGTATTATTGATTGTACCTACTACATCACTCGTTAAACAAATGGTTGGAGATTTTGCGAAGTACTCTGAGAATGATCCTAACTTTGATGCAAATGAATGTCATGAGATTATGGCAGGTTTAGATAAAGGCCATAAGACAAAAAGAATATATGTATCTACTTGGCAGTCTATATACAAAATGCAAAAAGGTTATTTCCAACAATTTGGTATGGTGATCGGAGATGAAGCACATGGATTTAAAGCTAAATCATTAACAAGCATTCTTACTAAATGCACAGAAGCTGGATATAGGTATGGACTAACAGGTACATTAGATGGTACACAAACACATAAGTTAGTTCTTGAAGGTTTATTTGGACCACATAAGAATATCACAACAAGTAAAGAGCTTATCGATCGTGGTGATCTTGCTAATATATCGATTGATGTATTATTACTTAAACATCCTGACGAGCATTGTAAATTAGTGAATGGCATGAAATACCAAGACGAGGTAGATTGGATTGTTACGAGTCAGAAGAGAAATAACTTTATAAAGAATTTAGCTGTCGATCTAAAAGGTAACACATTAGTATTATTCCAATATGTAGAGAAGCATGGTGAACCGCTGTTTAGATTAATAGATGGTGCAACAGATAGTAAGCGCAAAGTGTTTTATGTATCCGGCAAGACCCCTGCAGATACGCGCGAAGAAATTAGATCTATTACTGAACAAGAATCTAATGCTATATTAGTCTGTTCATATGGTACATTCTCTACTGGTATAAATATAGTTAACCTACACAATATTATATTTGCAAGTCCAAGTAAGAGTCAGATACGAGTATTGCAAAGTATTGGTAGAGGATTAAGAAAGAGTACGCTAGATACAACGATATATGACTTAGCGGATGACCTACACTGGAAATCTAATAAGAATTATACCTTAAATCATAGCGGTGAAAGGATAAAAATATATTCAAAAGAAAGGTTCAAATTCAAGATACATGAGGTGAAATTATTATAAATACATATATGGACAAGAAATTCCCAGACGACATATCGCAATTACCAGTAAGGTTGTATAAACTAGTCAATGGTGAAAACATCATTGCATATACTCATACTATTGATGATGAATCAAATGGTTCATTAATCCATGTTGAAGAACCTATGAAAGTGATTACAGAACCGGATAACCATTTTGTTTTAACACCTTGGTTACCGTTCTCTATGGGGTCATTACATACTATTGAAGATTTTAATGTGTTATTACAGACTGATCTTCAAGATGATATAAAGGCACACTACATGAAGATTGTTTTAGATGAGATCCAACATGATAAGGATGTTTTAATAGAACAAACTAAACTCATGAAGGGAAACGCCACTACCCATTAATACTGTCTCCCCCCGCAGAGAGTACTCTCTTATTATACCATAGAAAAGCGGCTTTGTACATACTTTAGTTAAAATAAATATGCAAATAACTGATAATGCCACAAGTAAAGTATCCGAGATGATTACCGGAGATGAAAGTCTTCGTGTTTATATTTCTGGTGGTGGATGCTCAGGCTTTAACTATGGTTTTAAATTAGATGAGAAAAATATAGATGGTGATTTTATTATTGAAAAAAATGATGTGCAAGTTCGAGTTGATCCTATGAGCTATCAATATTTAGAAGGCATAACGATCGATTATGTTCAAGATTTAACAGGAGCAAGATTCCAAATAAGTAATCCCAACGCAAAAACAACATGCGGTTGTGGATCATCTTTTAGTATTTAAGTATGTACATTTAGGCATTATGTGATATAATGCTTATACACATGGAGATATTATGACTGAAAAAATTAAACCTAGAGACAAACCCCATTACGTAAATAACCGGCAGTTTTCATATGCTGTAGTTGACTATGTAACCGAGGCAAATGCTGCGAAGAAAAGGGGAGATAAAAATCCAATAGTACCAGATTATATTGCAATGTGCTTTATGAAGATCTGTGAAGGTCTATCTCATAAACCAAACTTTGTACGATACACATATCGAGATGAGATGGTAATGGATGGTGTTGAGAATTGCTTGAAAGCAATATACAATTATAGAATAGATGCTAGCACAAGAACTGGTAAGCCTAATGCATTTTCATATTTTACACAAATCGCTTACTTTGCTTTTATACGACGTATTGTAAAAGAAAAGAAACAAGCCGATATTAAATTCAAATTTATGGAGCAAGCCAATATAGAAGACTTTGTATCTGCTATTGATATGAATAGTCCTATTGACCAATCGTTCCTTGATACTCTTCGTGAAAAAATATCTAAGATCAAAGAAGTTGATTCTCAGATCAGTGATTTTGCGAAGGAAGAAAAGGCAAAAGAAAAGAAAGGATTAGAAAAGGTAATGGATGAATAAAAGATTTTTAATCATAGGCTATGGCGTAGTAGGTAAAGCTGTATTTGCAGGTATATCACAAAAATATGCTGTAGAAATATTAGATCCTCCAGCAGGTTATGAATTAGTTCAAAGAGATTACATATATCCACACTATCATCTTTATGATGGTATTATTATATGTTTACCTACACCACAAGGGCCAATGGGTGAATGTGATGATATGCTAGTAGAACAATATCACCGTGAGATTCGTAAGCATGCACCAAAGGTTCCTATTCTTATTAAGTCAACTATATCTGTTGAGCTTGCAGAGTTACTCATAGAGGACAACTTTCTTACAACAAATCCAGAGTTTTTAACAGAAGCAGATTCGGAAAAAGAATTTCTAAACCAGAAATTTGCTATCTTTGGTGGAGGCCAATGCTTATTTTGGTGTACAGTATTTCAAGATGCTGGCATAAAAATAAATCATATAAAATTTACTGATATAAGAACAGCGGCTTATGCCAAATACACAATCAATTCATTTCTTGCCACAAAAGTGATATTCTTTAATGAACTTAAATCTATGTTTGGACAAAATGGATTTTATGAATTAACACAGTTAGTATCTATGGATGAGCGCATTGGTAAAAGTCATATGATGGTTCCTGGACCAGATGGAAAATATGGATTTGGTGGTATGTGCTTTCCAAAAGATACAAGTGCCTTTGTAAAATCTGGACAAGGCAAACTTACCTTATTAGAGAAGGCGCGTAAAATTAATCAAGATATAAAGGAAGATAAAAGATGGATATAATAATAACTGGATCGCGTGGTTATATAGGAAAACATTTAAGTAAGTACTTAGAAAATGAAGGACATAAAGTATTTGGTTTTACTGGTGAGATTACTGAGTTTGACTATGCTACTGGCAAATTTGATATGGTTATTCATCTTGCTGCATTAACCGGAGTTCGTAGATCTTTAGATTGGCCTGATGAATATTTTGAAACAAATGTAATTGGTACAAGAACTGTATTTGAATTTTGTAGGAGACGTAATATAAAATGTATGTATGCTTCAAGTTCAAATGCTCATGAATGGTGGACTAATCCATATGCTACAACTAAAAAGATTAATGAAGTGGATGGAAAAGATTTTGTAGGTTTTAGACCTCATACAGTTTATCCGGGCAGAACAGATATGATGTATCATAGAATGACAGAAAACCCAGGAACAGTTCAATATATAAATGGATACCATGAAAGAGATTGGACTCATATAGAAGATTTATGTTCTGCTATATGTACATTGATGGAAAACTATGATATAATGGTGGGTAAATGTGTTGATATTGGAACAGGTGAATCAATCAATTTAAAAGAAGTAGCTGCAAAATTAATGCCATACAGATCACCTGAAATAAGAGCAGATAATCCAACAACAGAACGAGTAAAGACATGCGCCAATATTAAAGAATTAACAGAATTAGGATGGGCACCAAAGCATAGAGTAGTATCTAAATGAGATTTAAACAATTTGTTTGGACACGTCCAAAAGCAATAGATCCAAAAATATGTGACCATATAATAAAATTAGGTTTATCCCAAGAGAAAAAGAAAGCTGTTACAAAGGATAACTTAGAAAATTATAGAGAGTCAGATATTGTGTGGTTATATGATCCATGGATTATGGATTTAGTACATCCATATATACGTGAAGCTAATGAAAAAGCTGGCTGGAATTTAGAATACGATGAAGTAAAAGCAATTCAATTTACCGAATATAACGAAGGTGGTTATTACGATTGGCATAGGGATTCATTTGAAGAACCATTTAAAGATGGTAAGATAAGAAAGCTAAGTGTTACTGTGAATCTGAATGATGATTTTGAAGGCGGCGATATGTGGTTTGATAATGAATTAGAATATGGTCAAACAAAACCTATGTTAAATAAATTAGGAAGACCGAAAGGTTCTGTTAATGTATTCCCATCTCATGTTTGGCATAAGGTAGATAAAGTGACAAAAGGTACAAGATATAGTTTAGTTATTTGGTTTAAAGGAGATCCATTTAAATGAAGATAGCATTATTAAATGATACACATTGTGGTGTAAGAAATAGTTCAGAAATATTCATAGACTTCCAAGAGAGATTCTATTCTGAAATATTCTTTCCATTTTGTAAAGATAATGATATAAAACATATTATACATCTAGGTGATTATTATGACCATCGGAAGTTTGTAAACTTTAAGGCATTGAATGCTAACCGTAGACATTTCCTTGAGCCTATGAAACAGAATGGTATGACTATGGATATTATTCCAGGTAACCATGATGTATTCCATAAGAACACAAATGATCTATGTTCTCTTAAAGAACTATTAGGTTATTACACAAGCAATATCAATATCATTATGAAACCATCAACATTAAACTATGATGGTTGTGATGTACATTTAGTGCCATGGATTAATCCAGAGAATTGGGATCAATCAATGAATTTCTTGGCAAGTAATAAAGGCATTATGATGGGTCATTTAGAGTTGCAAGGCTTTGAAATGATGAGAGGTATTAAGCAACCTATGGGTCATGGTATGGGTGTAGAACCTTTTGCACACTTTGACCTATGTTTATCTGGACATTACCATGCCTCATCTCAACAAGGCAACATCAGATACCTTGGATGCCAAATGGAATTCACATGGGCAGATGCTGGAGATCAGAAATATTTCCATGTATTCGATACAGATACAAAAACTGTGGAAGCAATACCTAATCCGCTCACATTATTTGAGAAAATATATTATGATGATACTGACACAGATTACGCAAATTATGATATAAATACACTTACAGGCAAATTTGTTAAAGTAATTGTTGGGAATAAGTCTAACCCATTCATGTTTGACAAATTTATTGAACGAATATCAGAGCTGAATACACACGATTTAAAGATAGCTGAAAATTTCTCTGAGTTCTTAGGTGAGAATGTTCTTACTAATATAGAAGATGTAGAAAATACAACAGACTTAATGGCAAGTTATATTGACGGTGTGAATACGGATCTTGATAAGGAAAAGCTCAAGACCTTAATGAATAGTCTCTATAACGATGCCATAGATATGGAGATACAATAATGAAAATGAAAAAAGTTTCTAAAAGTAGATGGGCAATGCTAGTATTTGTTCTAGTTTGTCTTTTTGTTATATTTAATGTAGCTGGATGTTCTATGTTGCAGAACCCATTTAATGCTTGGGGAGAAGACAAAATCGAAGTTCCAGTTTGTGAAGGAGAAGCATGCGAGGACATAAGGGGATAGATCCCGAAGAAAATAGACTGCTATGGGCAGTTTACCAGTTTGCCGTATCAGCAATGATAGTCGGCTTTATATTATGGCCAATATGGGCTTGGGCAGAGATCGAAAGAGTATGGACAGATTTCAGCCCTAAGCCTGAGGTTATAGTATATGACATAGCACCTGAACCAGAAGAAACACCATCGGCAACTCTTACAGCTGTGCAAAATACTATTGTTGAGGCTGAGACTGATGAAACTGGTACAGAAAATTTAGACAAAGACAAGTATAGACAATACTTTGAAGATAAGTCTCTTATCCTAATGGTTTTAGGAGGAATAGAATATTGGAAAATGAATTGTGGTGATCTTTCTGCACAAGGCAAATACTTCATGAAACTTGCCATAAAGAAACATGTCATTGACGAAGAGGAAATGCACATGGATATGAGTTTCCAAACAGGGCTATTTGCTGCTCAACTATATAATAGTTGTGACCATTTTTTACAACAAGTAAAAAGTATCGGATTAGACATGATGTTTGTCGTAGATCCTGGGGTAGTACCTCAACCCGAAGCAATAAATAATATTCAAGATAAAGAGGTATAATGTATAGTAAACAATGTAAACTTCACTTGGAAGAAGTGAATATGACACGCTACGAGCATCTAAAACATGCACTCAATATATCGTGGCGATTATTCAAAGCAACCCTAGCTGTATTCATACATGCTTTTGCTCCACGTTGGTTTAAGAAATATGCTAGTGAAGAGTGTGGTAAAATAGCAGAAGAAAATATGTACAAATGACATTTATATAGTATAATATAACACATGATATTATTCAAAGAACTTACTTACAAAAACTTTCTCTCAACCGGCGCCAACCCAATAACCATACACCTTAACAAAGCAAGATCAACTCTTATTGTTGGTACAAATGGTACAGGTAAATCTACTATATTGGATGCCATATCCTTTGCTTTATTTAATAAGCCACACCGTAATGTTAAAAGAGGTGGCCTAGTGAATTCAGTAAATGGTAAAGGTTGTGAGGTTACAATCGAATTTGATACGGCTGGTCACACATGGAAAGTATTACGTGGCATTAAGCCAAATAAGTTTGAAGTCTATCAAGATGGTAACATGATAGACCAACAATCAAACGTAAGAGACTATCAAAAATTCTTAGAGCAAAACATTCTAAAGCTTAATCATAAATCATTCCACCAGATTGTCGTTCTCGGTTCGAGTTCATTTATACCATTTATGCAACTCAAAGCATGGGATAGACGTGATGTTATTGAGGATCTATTAGACATTGGTGTGTTTAGTAAGATGAAGACAGTACTAAAAACACGTAATGCTCAAGCAAAAGAATGGGCAAAGAATTCACAAATCGCATTAAATAATCAAAAGGATAAAATAGAGTATCAAAAGAAACATATTACTCAATTAGAAGAAATTAATGAAGATGCAAAGAAATCATTTAAGGAAGAGATAAAAGAAACACAAGATAAGATTGATTCTCTAAAAGCTGATTTGGATAAATATCCTCTCGGCTTACGCGGTACTCTCAACTCCTTAAGGAAAGTCAGAGAAGGTCTAAATACCGAGAAAGGTAAACACACACATTCTATGAAAGAGCTTGTAGGCAAAGCAAAATTCTTTGAAGTAAATACTGCTTGCCCAACATGTACTCAAGAGATTAGTACAGATTTAAAAACTTCAATGCTTACAGATGTAAAGGCACAAGCAAAGCAAACTCAAGAAGATATAGATCTAAACAAAACAAAGTATGATGAGACAATCAAAACATTAGAAAAAGTACAAGATCAAATTACTGAAATGTCTAATATCAATTCTAAGATCTCAACACATACAGATAATATGACAAAGCTAGTCAATAAACAAGTGAAAGAAGTTGATATTGATGCACCTGCCAAAGAGCTTGTGGATATGACCTATGATCTCATCGATATCCAGGACAACCTCACAGAAGCTGAGGATCAGGTATTATATAACAATATTGCCGCTGAGATGCTCAAGGATACAGGTATTCGAACGAAAATTATCAGAGAATATTTACCCGCAATGAATGCTCTTATAAACAAATACTTACAGACACTTGACTTCTTTGTTGCGTTTCATCTTAATGAAAACTTCGAAGAGACAATCAAATCAAGACATAGAGACGAATTCGTATATGCTAACTTCTCTGAAGGTGAGAAGATGCGTATTGATTTATCATTGTTATTTGCATGGAGACAAATAGCAAAGATGAAGAACTCTACAAACACTAACTTACTTATTCTTGACGAAACGTTTGATTCATCTCTTGACGATGAAGGTACAGACAATCTAATGAAGATCTTAAAGACATTAGAGAAGGGTACAAACACGTTTATTATATCCCACAAACCTGATGTGTTAGAAAGTAAAATGGATCAAAAGATTCAGTTTATTAAGAGGAACAATTTCTCTACTATACTATAAAAAACTTTCATAATATGAATTTGTTTGAAAAATAGTTACACGTAGCTGGTGTTTCGTGTTATAATATACCTTGTTAAATAAAAAAGGACATTATACATGATTACATACACTACCGATATCGATCCAAATATTTCAATTTTTGAACTATTTAAAACTTTAAATTTTTTCGCCGCGACTTTAATATCATTAAACGAACAACCAAATTTACCATTACCATCAATAACTATTAAAATTTCCGAGTCAAATCTTAAAAAATTTAAAACTCAAATATAATAAACACACTATTTCTGTGACTATAAACTTACACAAGCGGCTCAATTCATGTTATAATATACCTATGAGATTGAGAAATACACTATTACAACAGCGGGGTACCGCACCCCGTAATGTCAATGGTATCAATACATTCTCTGGTACACCAATTCGCCGCATCTGGACCAGTAACTTTCCACACAAGACTGGTGAAACAGTGTATAATGTACACATAATCAATTAAAAAAGGACTAAATTATGAATAAAGTGATTGAACAATTAATGACAAAATTTCCAAAAAAGACTGAATTTACAGCTAAGATGATTAAAGAAGCTGCTATTGCTGTGGGTGAGAATCCTAGATCAGCTTATGTAAATATCAGATATACAAACAATGCACCTACGGTACGTCGCGGTGTATATAACTTAGAATCTATGATGCCAAAATCTGCTCGACCAGCCAAAGCTGCTCCTGAAATGGTCAAAGGCGTTGAATCAGTTTCAAATGACGAAGTCTTTGTTCCTGATTTTGATCCTACTTTTGTTCCATGGGGTAACTTCTCTGAAATTGTAAAAGTACTTAAGTCAGGTATGTTTTATCCGACTTTTGTATCTGGTTTATCTGGTAATGGTAAGACATTCCAGATCGAACAAGCATGTGCTAAACTTAATCGTGAATATGTACGTGTTCAGATTTCTCCTGAAACAGACGAAGATGATCTAATCGGTGGTTTTCGTCTGATCAAAGGTGAGACTGTTTTCCAAAAAGGTCCAGTCATCAAAGCTATGGAAGCTGGTGCTGTCCTTATGATTGACGAGATCGATCGTGGAACAAACAAAATTATGTGTTTACAAGGTGTGCTTGAAGGCAAACCAGTTCTGATCAAAAAGACTGGTGAAGTTGTTGAGCCTGCCGATGGTTTCAACGTGATTGCGACTGCAAACACAAAAGGTAAAGGTTCAGAGGATGGACGTTACTCAGGAGCAACTATCATTGATGATGCTTTCCTAGAGCGTTTCACTATTACTCTTGAGCAGACTTTCCCTACTATGGCAACTGAAGAAAAAATTGTCATGAAGCATATGTCAAAGTTTGAAAAAGTTGACGAAGAATTTGCTAAGCTACTTGTTGGTTGGGCAGATGCTATTCGTAAGACTTTCTATGATGAAGGTATTGACGAAGTTATTTCAACTCGTCGTTTGTGCCACATCGTTCAGACTTTCTCTATCTTCGGTAAGAGAGACAAAGCGATTGCTCTTTGTGTAAACCGTTTTGACGATGACACTAAAGAAGCTTTTATAGATCTTTACGAGAAAGTTGATGCTACTATCAATGAGCCTCAGCTAACAGCTGATGAAGCCGAAGATTCATTCTTTAGTAATCACGCTGATGAGTGGGAGGATGAATAATCTGGCACACCAACTCGCCGCATCTGGACCAGTAAATAGTTGTACAACTGGTCCAAAACGTGATATAATGTACACATAACGAATTAAAAAAGGAAATATTATGAATTTATCAGCTCAAGAATACCTAGCCAAACTACTTGCCAAAGAGAACTTATCGGTTCAACATGGCAACTATTCTACAGCTAGTTTCGATGTTGAGAATAGAGTACTTCGTCTTCCTCTTTGGAAAGACAAAGGTAAAGACGTTTATGATCTTTTAGTTGGTCACGAAGTTGGCCATGCTCTTTATACTCCAGCTGATGGATGGCACGATTCTGAAAAGAAGATTGGTAAGATTCCACGTGCATATCTTAATATCGTTGAAGACATCCGCATTGAACGTAAGATCATGCAAACATATCCTGGTATCGTTCGTCGTTTCAAGAATGGTTATAAAGTTCTTTTCGATAGTGATCTTTTTGGCACTAACGAGAGAGATATCAACAAGGCTGGACTTATGGACAGACTTAATGTTTCTTCAAAAGGCCGCGGTTATGTTCCAGTTGAATTCTCTAATGAAGAATCTCCATTAGTTAAAGAAGCTATGGAAGTTGAAACATGGGATGACGTTGTTGCTGTTTGCAAAAAGCTTTATGATTTTATCGAAGATCAAAAAGATCAAGAAGAAGAAAAAGATGAAATTGAAATGGGTATGCCAAGTGCTGACGAGGGTGAATCTCCTAAGGACGAAGGTGAAACTCCTATCTCTGGTGATGAGGAAAGCAATGACTCTGGTGAAGGTAATGGTGATTCTGATGGTGAAGATGAATCTAACGAAGAGCCTACTAGTGCCGAAGTTGCAGATGATAAAGCTCCTGAAGGTCATGAGACTTGGACTGAAGATACTCAAAGAGAACGCGAAGAAGATTTACTTGAAAAATCTCCTGAGCGTCAATACGAAAGAAGTGGTCAGCCTGAATACTCAAGCGGCATGAGCGATGAGAATATCGAAAAGATTCTTTACTCTTACGATTATGCTAAATCATTACGTGATGAGTATGTAGAAGATTTGATGGGTGAAAAACTTCGTTATGGTGATGAGAACGCTTATACTCACGTAGCTTGTAGAGAAGATTACAATGAGACTAAACTAGTTTACAAGCAACAAGCAAATCTTATGGCGAAAGACTTCGAACGTAAGAAAGCTGCATTTGAATATTCTCGTGCAACAACTGCTAAGTCTGGTAAACTTGATCCTTTAAAGCTTCATGCTTACAAAACTTCAGAAGATATTTTCTTGACTACTACTCAGTTAGCTCAAGCAAAGTCACACGGTATCGTAATGTTCCTTGATCTTTCTGGTTCAATGTGTGAGATCATCGAAGATGTTACTGCTCAAGCAATTACTATTGCTATGTTCTGTCGTCAAGTTAATATTCCTTTCGAGGCATATAACTTTACTTCTACTTCATACTGGAGAGAACGTGGTAAGGGTATTCGTGAGATGGAACATAAAGCTGGCGAGTTGCATTCTGACGGTACTAAAGTTGTTGAGATGTTCTCTTCAAAGATGAATAAGAAAACTTTTGACGAAGCTGCTTATGTTTCATTTGCTATTGCCAAGGCACATAGCTACAATAACAAGCATACTAGCTACCATATATCTGGTCACTATCTTCATGCTCTTGATGCTATGGGTTCAACTCCTCTTATCCAAACTGCAATGCTTGCAGCTAAATTGACTAAGGCATTTACACGTAAACATGCAATACAAAACACAAACATTATGTTCCTAACTGACGGATATCCTGATGGAATAAATGTTGAACGTGATTCATCTGCTACTGTTATGACTTCACGTGAGACAATGATTAACTTTGAAGGTAAACTGATACGTGGTCAGGGTGGTCGTAAGATCTATGAGGCTGTTCTTCACAGACTTAAAGAGATAACTGGTGCAACTATTATGGGTTTCCACCTTGCGTATGATGCATCTACTTTCGGACAAGGTTATGTTAATGTTGATGAAGACAAAAACTTTCCTGATGTAATCAAATCTTGGAGAAAACTTGGTTTCGGTGCTTGGAAAAATGTTAAAGGTTACGATGACTATTTCATTATTAAGATCAATCGTTCAGCAAGGTTTGACTCTGATGTGTTTGAGCCTAAAAAAGCTGACACAATCAATGATCTTAAACGTGAGTTCAAGAAGTTTGCGAAGACTAAGAAAGGCAACAAGCAATTAGTTTCACGTATTACTGATGCGGTTGCTGCATGAAGATGAAATTATTTTTAATAGGAACTATTGCTGCTGGTGTTTTTGCTAACTGGCCGGCAGAAGCTGACTATCAAGAAAATTACTGGTGGAATGGATCTTGGTTTGCCAAGTCCACCAGTGGTATTGAACATATTATAACAGACGGAGATCAAGTCACATTTAATTTCCTTACTGACAGATGTCTTGAAGACATTCATAGAGATTGTTATTATAAAAAACTTCGTAGTCAACTCCAATCTAAATATGGCGATAAAATGGGTAAGCCAATGATGTATAGATTCTCTGTCAAAAAAGAGAAGTCACATGGAAGTCCTATGAAGATTTGGGAACTTAAACCATTTGGTGGTCATACAAATACTGTTCCAACAATTGCAGTAAACACTCATTGGGTTAATATTAAAACTTCAAATGATCATGGAAATAATAATGTAATATCTGTTGATTATGATATGCCGGCAGGAGTTTGGAATGATTACGTTATTAAAACTTTACAATCACCAAATGATGACGGATATGTTATAGTAGCATTAAACGGAAAAGTTATATTTGAGTGGTATGGAAAGACTTCATACGCTCATAGATTTCCTAATCAATTTTGGATAGGTCCATATATTTGTTGTGGGTATCCAGCTAATGAACCAAATCACAAATTAGTTTATAAAAATATTACACCTAAGTATGTACATTAAGCCTTTGTGTGATATAATAATACCATAATAAAAAAGGACCTATATGAAATTTAATGAATTAGAAAACATCCAGGAATTGACAGCGTACGTTGAGAGTACTTACTCTAAACATTATGCTGCTCCGAATGGTGTACAAAGTATGGATCTAATCTCTGCTTCTGGCTTAGGATTAGATTTTTGTCTTGGCAATGTATTAAAGTATGCGTCAAGATATGGCAAAAAGAACGGAGCAAATCGTGAAGATCTTATGAAGATCATGCACTATACTCTATTAGCAATTAATGAACATGACTTAAAGGAGTCGAATAATGAAACTTAGTAATGAAATAAAAGATGTATTGAGTAACTTTCAAGGGATCAATAGTAATATTGCTCTTGGTGAAGAAGGCGGATTCATTCGATCAATGTCTACTTCTAAAACACTTATGGCAAAAGCCAATGTAGCATTTGAATCACCATATCCATTTGGCATTTATGACTTAGGTGAATTCCTAGCTTGTCTTAATATGTTTGATGATCCTACTCTATCGTTTGATGATGATAAAAAGTATGTGACAATCACAGATGGTGTTACACAATTTAAATACTACTTCTCTGATATCGACATTCTAACTGTCCCTACAAAAGATATTGCGTTACCATGTAGCGATATTCAATTTACTCTTACGTTAGACCAGTTAAACCAGCTGCGTAAAGCTTCTGCTACTCTTAAAACAAATCAACTAAGCATTCGTAAAAATGATAGTGCATCATTTATTGAGTGTATTATTGTTGACAAGCAGAATCCAACTTCAAATCAATTCTCTATGAACATATCTAATTGCAGTATAAATACTTCTGCAGACTTTGATTTAGTCATAGACATGAATAATTTTAAATTCATCAATGCTGACTCTTATGATTTTGGTATTGATAAGAAGTTAATAGCTTCTGTAATGGCCGGCAACACACAATACTGGGTTGCTCTTGATAAAACTACAACATTTAAGGAATAATAATGGCAGATAAAAAAACTGAAACAGTTGAAGCTCCTGCGGAGCAACCAATTCACACTATTAATCTAGGTGATCTTAATGCTGTAATTCGTATCATTGATGTAGTCACTAAGCGTGGTGCAATCAATGGAGATGAGTTAGCTGATGTTGGTGCAGTACGTAATAGAATTCAAGAATTCATTACAGCATCTACTCCAGCAGTGGCACAAGCTGAAGTTACTGACGAAACTCCAGCTGAGTAAGTATGTACTTTTGACATTTGTGTGGTATAATAATACCATACAAAATTATATTATGAGGTATTCGTGAAAGAAGAATTTTTATTCGTAGAAAAGTATAGACCGAAAACCATAGAGGATTGTATTCTCCCTCAAGCATTAAAAGATACATTTAAAAAAATAGTTGCTAAGGGAGAACTTCCTAACATGATGTTTACCGGTTCGGCTGGTGTAGGTAAGACTACAGTAGCCAAAGCCTTATGTAATGAATTAGATCTTGACTATATGATGATTAATGGTTCCGAAGATGGAAACATTGATACGTTACGTGGTAAGATCAAACAGTTTGCAAGTACTGTATCATTACAAGGTGGATTCAAAGTAGTTATCCTCGACGAGGCTGATTATCTTAATCCGCAATCTACACAACCTGCTCTTCGTGGTTTCATTGAAGAGTTTAGTAATAACTGTAGATTTATTCTTACTTGCAATTTTAAGAATCGTATTATTGATCCTCTCCATTCGAGATGTTCTATATATGAATTCAATATAGGTAACAAGGCTGAAATGGCAGAGCAGTTTATGGCTAGGCTAAAGTTTATCCTTGATTCCGAACATATTATACATGATAATGCAGTGATTGCAGAACTCATTATGAAATACATACCTGATTGGCGACGCATCATTAATGAGTGTCAAAGATATGGTATGAGTGGTCATATTGATACCGGCATTCTTGTTACTCTATCTGAGTCAAGTATTGCTGGATTAATGCAAGACCTCAAGACAAAAAACTTTAAGAAGATGCGTAAGTGGGTTACAGATAACATTGACGTAGAATCAGCAAAGTTATTTAGAATGGTTTATGATAATATGTCAAGCTATGTCCAACCACAGAGTATTCCTCAATTGGTTCTCATACTTGCAGATTATTCATACAAAGATAGCTTTGTAGCAGATCATGAATTAAACGTAGTGGCATGTATGACTGAGATCATGTCACAAATTCAATTTAAATAGGAGCTTATATGATAGCAATGTTGGCGGACTACGCGACAATTATTTTAATGTTAGCAATGGTAAATGTTGTTTGGCAATTGGAAAAAGCAGCAACAATACTTAAAGCTATGAACGCAGTTATATCGGAGCAAATAAAAGATGACTAAATATTCAAACATAACACCGTACAGAGAAACTAATAATTTCTTTGCATCACCAACTCTTTATGAGAACATAAGAGATTTTTTATTAGATGAAATAATCGAAGTTTGCTTTACTAAAAAGAATGGCGACGAGCGTAAGATGTTATGTACGCTAAAGTCTGAACATATCCCTGCTTATAATGCACCAATATTAGAAGATGAATCGGGTACTGTAGAGAATAAATCTTATATGAATGTATTCGATGTTGAAAACAATGGATGGAGATCATTTCTCATTGATAATGTTAAATACATAAAGACTAACCTATGACGAATGAAAATAAAGTAATAGATTTCTTTACTGGTAAACCATACTCTCAAGAGAAATTTGCCAGACATCCAACCTCTGGATTTGTATTGGCCGATAGAGTTGTTGAAGAGATTACTAAACTTAATGTTAACCCATTAGTTATCGACGCTGGTTGTGGTATTAATCCATTCAAAAATATGTTTGATAACATTATTGGATTTGATGCAGCACCATATCCTGAAGCAGACTTCCAAGCAACATTCCATCAAGCGCATCACATATTTAATAGAGAATTTGCTGATGTTGTCTTTGCATTAGGATCATGTAACTTCGGTACAATGGAAGAGAATCTATATTATTTTGATTACTTTATGCAATGGCTAAAACCTGGCGGAATATGTGCAGTAAGAGTTCACATTGACAGAAAACCAGAAGCACATCACGATGGCATAACTTATGTACCATGGACAATAGACACTGCAGATAAATGTGCACATGAATGGTTTAAGAATTATTTTGATGTAGTAGAGATGCATATTGAAACAATGACTAAACCGCCTTACTCTAAATTAGCAGTATGGATATGGAAAAAGAAAAAGCATATTGGAGCATCACGTTGAATCCATTTGCTTTCATAACATCAATATCAAATTCAAAGATTGATATACTTGAGAATGAGAAAGACTATAATGCCTTTATGGTAAACCGCGGTCTTTCTTATTTTCCTGATACTGTCATATACGCTAATGAAATGAATAAGTTCCACCACCTGGATAGCCGCCTCCAGTTCGACTTTCTTATAAATATTGTAAGGAAACGAAATCGTTTTTCTAAGTGGAACAAAAATGTAGAAAGTGAGAAGCTACAAATTGTAAAAGAATATTATGGCTATAGTAATGAAAAGGCTCGTGATATACTTCCGCTTTTAAGTAATGAACACTTAAATATTATAAGAGGAAGAATACAGCATGGCGGACAACAAGGATAGTTTAGTCAATTGGTCACCGGAGATGATGCTAGAAGTTAAACTAGCAGAACCCGATGATTTTTTAAAGATCAGAGAAACACTAACACGCATGGGAGTAGCATCCAAGCGTGACTCTCAATTATTTCAATCATGCCATATCTTGCATAAGCAAGGTAGGTATTTTATAACTCACTTTAAAGAGTTATTCTTATTAGATGGTAAGCCATCAAACCTAACAGAAAATGACATTCAAAGACGTAATACAATTGTTACACTCATGTCTGACTGGGGATTATTAGAAACTGTTAAACCTATTGGAGAAACTGCTCCATTAAATCAAATAAAAATAATATCACATAAAGAAAAAGGCGATTGGGAATTATGCCCCAAGTATAATATTGGAATAAAATAATGAAAATGATGACGTATCAATACTCCGACGGAGATATTGATTTACACTATGATTATATATTTGTGCAAAGATGCCCAGAGATATTTGTTAAAGCTCTAAACAGTATGAATATTGTTAAGAGTATAAACTTTCAAGAATGCTATGAGAAGCACGGAGTCTGCACAATCCAAACACGTTCAGAATCACCCGTAGAAACATATGAGTTTGACGACTTTGTTGAAGGCATGGATGCTGGCCAAGGTAAAAATTATCAAATCACTTATATAAAAACACCTGATCAAGATATAAAAATAATTAATGCAAGTATATCTTATGAAACTGAATTGGACCCAGAAATTCCTTTGAGGAAGTATATCCGATCATGGGAACGAGAACAACAAATTAAATTTGCGGACGCTTACCCTGAATTGGACCCAGATGAAATATTAGATACATTAGGTGTAAATGTACACAAAGCTTGGAAAATTAATTTACCAATTTCATCAAGAATAATTACAAGAGATATATACCTTAGTCAAGCATGCGAAGTTTTAGATTTAGTTACTGATGACAATACTGTTCTTGTTGCTGATCTACACTTCGAAGATAATTATTTACCTGAAGATGTAATGTTAAAACCTAGAGGTTTAATAAATCATGCAAGTAATGTAGATTCATTTAAACTACCACCAGAAAAGGGTGGTGAATGGATAAGTTTACAAAAAATTATAACTACAGAAAATAGCAATATAGATATATCTAAAGTGATATGTAAAGAACAAGAAGGAGTTCCGTTTGGACATCATCCATTAGAATTTGAAATTTAAATTATGATTACACATTTGTTATTAGGGACCATTTTTGGTCTCATTATTGGAATTATACCCGCTGCTGGAGCTACGACAGGTCTTGTCATTCTATTTGGCTTCATGCATTTATTCTCAGATCCTTATCTTGGTGTTGTCTTTTGTATGGCAGCAGTCGCAGCATCTACTACAGGCGATACATACACTGGAGTTTTATTAGGAATTCCTGGTGCAAACTCATCCGCTGCTACAATGGTAGATGGTTATCCATTAGCTAAACAAGGCAAAGCAACATATGCTTTAACTGCAGCAATCACAACAAGTACTGTTAATGGTCTCTTATGGGGAACACTTACGTTTGCTTTACTCCCTTGGTATATGAAACTTATGATGATCTTTGGGGTACCTGAACTATGGGCATTTACTATGTTAGCTCTTGCTTGTGTAGGATTTGTTAGTAATAGATTTTGGGTAAGAAGTATAATTGCAATAATACTCGGTTTATTTTTAGGTATGATAGGAGTAGATCCAGTTACAAATGCCGATCGTTGGACATTTGGTTGGGATTACTTAGCAGATGGTATTCAGATTATGCCGATGGTTGCTGGTCTATTTGCTATACCTGAAATATTAGATGGACTAAAACAGGGTAAAGCTACAACACAACCACACGACACATCAGGACAAACATGGGATGGAATTAAAGCAACATGGAAATATAAATGGGATGCATTAAGAGGTGGAGCAATAGGTGCATTTGTAGGATTCTTGCCAGGCATTGGTGGCGGTGTTGCTGATTGGATGGCATACGGTTCAACATTAGCTACACATCCTAACGAAGAGTTTGGTAAAGGAAATATACGTGGAGTGATTGGACCAGAAGGATCTAACAATGCTCAAAAAGCAACAAGTATGATTCCAACAGTTTTATTCGGAATTCCTGGTGCTTCATTCGCAGCAGTACTCATAGCTTTGTTTATGTATTTAGGATTTGAATTAGGCACAGTTGATTTAGCCTATGATTTAAGATTTTTTGATAGCCTTACATATGGATTTATGTGGGGTACGGTATTAGTTGCATTTATATGCATAGCTTTAAATAAGTATCTTTGCAGGATATCTTATGTACCGTATAAGTATTATTTTCCGTTACTCGTAGGTTTTATTGTATGGGCTTGTACTCAATACACTGGCGGGTGGGAAGATTATGTAATCTTGCTTATATGTTCTTTTCTGGGTGTCTTTGGAAAAGCGTATAAGTATAGTAGACCTGCCATGTTAATGGCGTTCATTTTGAGCTACAAGGTCGAAACGTTGACTCTTCAAATGAGTTCTCTATACACTTGGGAAACTTTGATGACGAGGCCAATATTTTTAGGTTTAATAATATGTATTGTATTATTATTTTGTTTATCATTGAAGAAGAATAAATTGGAGTATTCATGAAGAAATTATTAGCACTATGCCTAGCGGCATTAACTACAACAGCAATTGCCGACTACACATTTGTTGTGCCACAGAAACCTGGCGGTGGAACGAGTGTATGGACACAAATCGTTGCTGATCAACTTGAACCTTTCTTAGGAGAGAAGATAGTTATACTACATCACCCAGGAGCAAGAGACATTCCTGGATTTAACAAATGGCACAATGAAATGAGAGACGATGACAAAGTTGTTATGGTTTCACACGGTGGTAATGGTGTATCATTTTTACAAGAGAATGTAGACTATAACTATGGTGATTACGAATCAATTGGGCTTATGAATCTAAATATTATTGCCGGTAAACGTATTGGTGCTGATATGGATTTCCCTAAATTTGCTTCGGGATCTGGTCAAACACCAGAAGCTTGGGCATTTACACAGTTAATATGTGGTCCAGACAAGACTATGCAAGAATATGCTGCCTGCTTTGAAGAGCATGTAACGTGGGTAAGCGGTATGTCTGGCGGAGAACGCAGACTTGCGTTTAAACGTGGAGAGTTAACTGGTACAAGAGAGAATCCAGCGGCATATAAGAAACACGTGGCTGGAGATGAGAACGCTGAAATGTGGTTTCATCATGGTATACTTCAAGCAGACGGAAGTCATGCCGATGATCCTAACTACCCAGGATTTCAATTCGAAATCTTATTTGAAGAGAGATGGGGTGTGGCACCTTCTGGAGAATTCTATGATGCCTATAAGCTTGTGAAGTCATTTCGTGATGGTATGCAAAAAGCATTATGGGTAAACAAAGGTAATCCAAATGCATTCGAATTACAAAATGCATTAACTAAAATGAGTCAAGATCCTGATGCTGTTGCAGCTATTCAAAAGAAAGTTGGTCAATATGACTGGCTTATCGGAGAAGCTGGTAATAACCATCGTGATACACTTATGACATTTATTACTGCCGAAGCTTTACAGAATCTTGTATGGTTTAATACAGAAGCTTTAGGTATAGCAAGTGTATATAAAGAAGGTCTTGTTAAGTAATCTTGACAATTTAAAAGAAAGGTCAGAGTATCATTTTGACCCATTCGATAATAATCCTGCTCATGATACCATACGGTATGTGGGCAGGTTTAATGGTGATTGGAGTAAAGAGTTACAAGAAACAATAGAAAGTAGCACAGAAGTTACATGGCGAACTCGTAATCCAAATTCAAACCGTTCTGAACAAGAATTTGAATCAGAAGAATATGATATTAAAAGAGCTGGTGGAGATCCTAATCATCCAATAGGAAATATGAATTATGATCTTCTTCCTGTATTCCAGAAAATGGCTGATGCTCTTTATTTAGTTGATGGTGAACGTCCAATACAATCTAGAGTACATACACAAACACAAGGTCAAGTCTGGTCTTTGCATATAGATAAATTAAATAAATATGCTCCAAAAGATCCGGATAGTGTATTTAGATTTTTTATTATGTTAAACGATTGGGAACCAGGACACTTTATACAGTTTGGAAACTATATGCATACAGGTTATAAAGCAGGAGAGATTTATACATTTGATTGGTATAATGTTCCTCACTGTACAGCTAATGCTGGATTAAGCCCGAGATCTAATTTACTGGTCACTGGAATAGCTACAGAAAAAACATATAAATTACTTGCAAATCCTAAGGTAATTTCGATATGAAGAATTGGATTTTTATAACAGGAGCTCCTGGATCACGGTGGAGTGGAGTCGGTCAAGAAGTAAGATTTAATCATCATGCTGATATTACCGATTATGTGGCAGAGAAAGAATACAAACATGGGCAATTCAGTGGTCACAAAGGAAATTATTATGGCCCTGGAATGTTAAACGGAACATGGCTAGATAAAGAATTAGGTACAAAAGAACAATGGATTGATGAGATTAATAATAGCTTCTCAGGACCAGAAGATCAGGTCAAGGTGCTTATGTCTCATCACTTCGCATATTATCTTGAAGAGATAATGGAAGTATTTCCAGAAAGTCAGATCATTGCGTGTGTACGTGATTGTGATGATTGTATGGAATGGTGGAAGAAAGCTGGTGGATGGGATATAACCTATCCTAGTTATGAATGGTATAGAGATGACATTAAGATGAAACATGATATATACTATCAGAATAAAGCTATTCGCCAGTGGGTTCATAAATATGATGTAAAAGAAAATCATAATTTAGGCTCACAAAAACATAAAGACCTAAAGGTTTTTGTGTATAAATAAGTATGAATATGCCGAAAGGGTATTCGTTTTTTAACCTTGCTATATATAGGAGGTCAATATGACAAACTTAGCATTTACAAACTTCCCAAGGGATACATTCTTGGGATTCGATCAACTCTTTAACACATTACAAAATACTACATTCGAGGCCGGTCGTGGTCAAGGATATCCCCCGTATAATGTAATTAAAAGAGATGATGGTCACTTTCTAATTGAAATCGCTGTTGCAGGATTTAGGAAAGAAGACATTGATTTAACACTTGAGAAAGGTGTTTTAACAATTAGCGGTAAGAAATCTGGTGCTGCAGATACACGAGAGTATGCTCACCGCGGTATTTCTCAAAGAGCGTTTGAGCGTTCATTTACTTTGGCTGACACACTAAAAGTTGTTGGTGCCGATATTGTAGATGGAATGCTTGTAGTTATTTTGGAGAACAATATTCCAGAAGAAGACAAGCCTCAAACTATCAATTTAGGTGACCTGCCGAAATCAGCCAAAAGGTTGTTACTAGGCTAAATACTAAGGAGCACATGGCATATTCAGAAAAAGTTTTAGATCATTACAATAATCCACGCAATGTGGGTAAAATGGATATGAAAGACCCAAATGTGGGAACTGGTATGGTAGGTGCTCCTGCTTGTGGCGATGTTATGAAATTACAAATACGTATAGAAGAAGGTATTGTCACAGATGCAAAATTTAAAACATATGGTTGCGGATCAGCAATTGCTTCAAGCTCATTATTAACAGAATGGGTGAAAGGTAAAACAATACATCAAGTAGAAGAAATTAAAAATACTGAAATTGTTGAAGAGCTTAATCTGCCTCCAGTAAAAATCCACTGTAGCGTATTAGCAGAAGATGCTATTAAATCAGCAGTTGCAGACTATATTAATAAACAACCAAGGGAACATAGATGAGTGAAAGTAAATTGATTAATAGATTAATCCGATTAACATCGGGCGAAGAAATATTATGTGGTATAGGAGATCAAAATGAAAGTACAACAACGGTATTTAACCCAGTACTTTTAATTCCAGAGCCAGGCGCAACTGGCAGAATCGGATTCATGCCTTACTTAGGTTATAGCGAATTAGCAGATGGTCTCGTTATTAAAGAAGAGCACATTATGTTTATTGTTGAACCTGAAGAACCTTTAATGAAAAAATATAAAGACATGATTGATGGTACAATCGAAATCATACAAGCACAACCAGAATTAATGCTTTAATATGAATCTTAACATTGAACATTATGTCCATAAGGACATATGGATTAATGATAGCCTTTGTGATGAAATAGTAACCACGTTAAATAAAGAAGATACGTGGTTACCATTCCCTAAAGATGTAGTTAATGCATATCCTGATGCACCACGAAAACAAGATGGCATTGCTGGTTCAACATTAAGTATTGACTGGGAACAGTTCATAGGTGATCCTGATATTCCTGAACAAGATCGTAATTATGGTTTATGTCATATGCAAAATCAAGATCTATTGCTCACGCTGCGTGAAAGAATGCAAGCTGGATTAGAGCATTATGTTCATGAGTATTTAGAAGATATAGAATGGTATGATTATTTTAGAGGATTTACTGATCCTAAATTTATGAAATACGAGGAAACACACGACATGATGGAACACTGCGATCATGTAGGTAATGCTGTAGGTGGTAAAGGTATTCCAACAGTTTCTATTGTTGGCAATTTAGGTGATGACTTCGAAGGTGGAGCATTAAGATTTTGGGGTACTAAAGATTACTATTTTAAGAAAGGAGAGATTATGTTTTTCCCTAGTAACTTTTTATACCCTCATCGAGTTCGTAAAGTAACAAAGGGTTTAAGGTATTCTTTTGTAAGTTGGGTTTGGTAAATTATTAATAAACAAGTATGTACATCTAGCTTGATTCGTGTTATAATACACCCATGAATCAATCTTTTTACACGTCAGCCTTCCGACACGGGAAGGTCATCAAGTATTTGGGTTACGAGGATGGCAAGAAAGTTTCTTTCACTGTCCCGTATCGCCCTACTCTATTCGTTACAAGCAAACAAAACAATCCTCATGATTGGCATGCCTTAGATGGTACGCCAGTAGAACCTATAGTATTTGGTTCTATGGGTGAAGCTACTGACTTTATTAAGTCTTATGCAGACGTACCTAACTTTAAAATCTATGGCAATACCAACTATGTGTCACAATATCTTAATGATGAATTCCCTGGTGTAATCAAATGGGATCGTAACACAATCAATGTTACCTCAATCGATATTGAGACAAAGTTCGGTGATGGTTTCCCTGATCCTAAAGAAGCTGATCAAGAGATTACAGCAATCACAATGAAGAATAACATCGATGATACTTACTACACATTTGGGTGTGGCGAGTATGATGTAGATAATTCTATCATGCAAACCCATTCCGTGATCTATGTCAAGTGTGCAGACGAGAGAGAACTATTACACAAATTTGTATATCATTGGTCTAAGACTTCCCCTGATATCGTTACAGGTTGGAACTGTGAATTCTTTGATATACCATATCTCATTAACCGTATAAGACGTATCTTTGACAATGGTCGTGAGAAGTTCTTATCTCCTTGGCGTATGATTGATGAGCGTGAGACTCATACAGGTTATAATCAAACCGCAGTTAAATATGAAATCAAAGGTGTAGCCATCTTAGATTACATGGCAATATTCAAGAAGTTTGGTTATTCATATGGTCCACAAGAATCATACAAGTTAGATCATATTGCAAATGTAGTTCTCGGTGAGAAGAAGCTTGACTTCGGTGAAGCATCTGACCTTAACGAATTACATGATACAAACTATCAGAAATTTATTGACTATAACATCAAAGACGTAGAGCTAATCGATCGTATGGAAGACAAGCTTGGTCTTATTAGTCTATGTCTTACTATGGCTTACAAAGGTGGTGTGAACTATGAACAGGTTCTCGGCACGGTGGCTATATGGGATTCACTGATCTATCGTGACTTGCATGCTAAACGTGTAGCTGTACCACAAAACGAAGAATCATTTAAAGGTGCATATCCTGGCGGTTATGTAAAAGAACCACATATTGGTATGCATGATTGGGTATGTTCATTTGACTTGGCTTCTCTATATCCGTCAATCATTATGCAATACAATATGTCTCCCGAGACTATCTTACTTGATGATGAGCCTGGTGTAAATGTAGAATCAGTCTTAGCTGGTCATATAAAAAATACTAAACCAGGCACGGCATTAGCTGTAAACGGTGTTCGATTTAGAACAGACAAGCCTGGCATTATTCCATCAATTATTCAAGAGATCTATAACGATCGTCAAAAATTTAAACAAGCACAACTCAAAGCTGAGCAAGAGCTTGAATTGTGTGGTGTTAAATCAGAGATGTATGCATTAGAAAAACGTATTGCTATTGCTAAGAACCAACAAATGGCATTAAAAATCCTACTCAACTCTTTGTATGGTGCAATGGGTAATAAGTGGTTTAGATACTTTGACATGCGAATCGCTGAAGGTATTACACTTACTGGTCAAGCAACTATTCGTTGGGCAGAGAATAATTTGAATGATTACCTTAACAAAACTCTACAAACCAAGAAAGATTATGTAGTTGCCATTGATACAGACTCTGTCTATGTTTGTCTTAACGAGTTTGTCAAACGTCTTGGTCCAGCCAAACCAGTAGACTTCCTTGACCAAGTATGTTCAGGTGCATTAGAAGGTGCACTCAGTGAATGTTATGATCGTTTGTTTAAAACCTTAGGTGGTATAGAAAACAAAATGGTTATGGAACGTGAGGTAATTGCTGATCGTGGTATATGGACAGCAAAGAAGAGATATATCCTTAATGTGCATGATAATGAAGGTGTTCGTTATACTACACCGAAGCTTAAGATTATGGGCATCGAGGCAATCAAATCATCTACTCCGGCCATATGTCGTGAAGCATTAAAAGATATATTCCGTAGGATCATGGAAACAGATGAGGCAACCGTACAGGCAGACATAGCAAACTTTAAAGCAGCATTTAAACAAGCGTCTGCTGAAGAGGTGAGCTTTCCTCGTGGTGTAAACAATCTAAAGAAATGGACTGACAAGGAAAACATTTACAAGAAAGGCACACCTATTCATATTCGTGGTGCAATACTACACAACAATCTAATTACTACACAAAAATTAGGTAGAAGTATTCAGCAGATAACTAGTGGTGACAAGGTCAAGTTTACATATCTTGTCAAGCCAAATCCAATCAAAGAGAATGTGATTGCATTTGTAGATTATCTCCCACGTCAATTTAAACTTGAGAAATATATAGATTATAATCTACAATTCGAGAAGACTTTCTTGGGTGCTATCGATCCTGTTTTAGAAGCAATTGGATGGACCAGTGAGCATCAAGTATCACTTGAAGATTTTTTCGTATAAAAGTATGTACTTTGAACAAAAGTATGGTATAATATTAATAACAGTTATAAAAGGAGACTTATGTCAGCAGATTGGGTAAACGATATAAATCGTATGCAAACAAAATATGGTGTACGCGATTGGATAAAACATGCCACACCATTTCAACTTAAAAAATATTTAGAGTTTCGTTTAAACTTTATTAAAGAAGAGTATGACGAAACACGTGAAGCATTAATTACTGAAGATAGTGAAGAGATCGTAGATGGTCTTATTGACTTATGTGTTGTAGCTATTGGTACATTAGATGCATTAGGTGTAAATGTACACAAAGCTTGGGATGAAGTATATGAAGCCAACATGAATAAAGAAGTTGGTGTAAAAGAATCACGCCCAAATCCATTAGGCTTACCAGATCTAATCAAGCCTGAAGGTTGGACAGCACCAAGCCATGAAAATAATCATGGTATTATTGGTGATGCATGGTCAGGAGAAGATGCTTTAGAACATCCACAACCATCGCGTATGGATATTATTGGTCAAAATGGTAATGATGGTTTACATTATACACCAGGACCAGGGCCATTGGATGGCACACAAGCAAAAATTAATTGGGAAAAAGACTCGGAGTATATAAGATTATATGGGACCCCCGAAGATCCAAAAATCTAAAATAAACTACCGTACATGGTTAGTTTTATATAAAGGTAAAGATATTGATAAGATTACCTTGGAAGAGCATACTAAGTTTAGTAAAATGTATGCTGCATGGAAGGTAGGTAATATTGAGAAAGTATGAATTATTCCCTTACACTATTTAAAAGTATATTCGATAACAAAACTGAAAAGCGTATGGACTTTAATAAGTACCATCAATTTGAGCGTTTGTTATTTGATCTAGCCCAGCAGAAGCGTGAAGATAAAAAGTCGGCTCCCCTTATTTCTCCTGCGACATACAAAGAGAATACGACTCGTGCAAATAATAATGTAATCGGTTGGGCTGGTTGGTGCGCGGTAGATGTAGATGAACATGTATTCGATGGTAATCTTGAGCAAGAATTATTAGATCGTTATGGAAAATGGAATCATGTCGTTTACTCTACTGCTTCATCAACTCAAGAGCATCCTAAGTTTAGAATAGTATTTCCATTAACAATACATGTACCAAAAGAAAAGATCAAGCATTTTTGGTTTGCTCTGAACAAAGAATTAGGTGATATTGGTGATCCTCAAACAAAAGATCTATCACGTATGTATTATGTACCTGGAAAATATAAAGGTGCATACAATTTTATATTTAATAATTTCAGTGGTGAAGATATGAATCCATATGAGATTATGTCTAAGCACGACTATGTTGAGAAGACAGGATCTTTAATAGATAATCTACCACGAGAAATACGTAAACAATTATTAGCTCATCGTAAGAATGAAATGACAAATACAAATATCACTTGGAGCAATTATAGAGATTGCCCATTTGTTAATCAGAAGTTAGTAAAAGAGTATAATCAAATTACTGACACTGGTTGGTACGTAAAGATGTACGCAATCATGGTCTCTATAGCGGGTAACGCAATACGTAAGAAATATCCGATCACCGCTGCTGAGATTACAACATTATGTAAAGAGATAGATTATGAAAACGGAAACTGGTATAAGACCAGACCATTTGACAAGGAGGCAGATCGTGCCATTGAATTTGTATACGGAAACGTTTAACCAAACGGACATCGATCCGAAAAGATTATACGCTAGGGCCAAAGCTGAATCTGAAAAGATCACTTGGAATCCTAACAATAGAACTCGTGAGCAGATATTAATGGATTGCATGATGGGTCAATGTGCAGAATTGTATCTCATAGACAAGTGTGGATACACAGATAATCCTAATGGATTTATGGATGTGTTTGATTTAGAAGGACGTGAGATCGAAGTAAAGGTTACACGCGGTGAACACAATATAAAGTTTATGTTAGGTGATCTGTTAGTTCGTAAAATAGAATGGGGATACCATGTAGCTGATATAGTTTATTTTTATCTCTATGATCCAAAGTCAGGTGACTACACATTCTGCAGAGAATATAATTTTAATGGTACAGACTATGTACTTTCTAACTAAACTGTGTTATAATATACACATATCAATCGAGGAGTAAACATGCAAAAAGAATCAATCATAGTTCTGCAAGAATGTGCAGAGCTTCAATCTAAAAAGTCAGAAGACTATCAAAACCCAAATTCACAAGTAAAACAAGCAATGCATTATCGTCGTGGTGTAGATTCTATTCATGATACTATGCATGGCAAAATGCTTCGTGCTCAGTCTTTACTTGAATCCGGTCAAGCCAATAACTTTGAATCACTCGAAGACACATACAAAGATCTTATTAACTATGCATCATTTGCTGTAGCTTATATTCGTGGCAAGATGGAAGGTCAAGATCCAAACCTAGATTATCTCAATAATCCTAAAACAAATACAGTCGATGTTGATACGTCCGTATAAAGTCACTGACGTTCGTGACTACTTCATTGGTGCCAAGCAAGGTGGTGGTTACGGTCAGACTATAGATAAGACTGGCGTAAAATGTATTGAATTAATCGGTGCATCATTCTTAGCAGATGAACCTGCCATATTTGGTACACCTAATATAGAATACATTAAAAAAGAAATTGACTGGTATGAATCTATGTCTTTAAACATTAATGACATATATGGATTCGGTAAAGCTCCACCAGCGGCATGGCAATATGCAGCATCTAAAGGTGGCTTTATACATTCTAACTACGGCTATCTTATTTGGCATAAAGATAATGGCAATCAATATGATAAAGTTTTAAAAGAATTACAAGAAAATCCAACTAGTCGTAGAGCTCTTATGATTTATCAAAGACCATCTATATGGGATGAGTACGATTTAGATGGCTGTTCCGATTTTATATGTACTAATTCAGTTGCATATTATATCCGCCATGGCAGATTAGATTGCTCAGTTTCTATGAGATCTAATGATGTAGTATACGGATATAAGAATGATTATGCATGGCAACAGTATGTACTGCATAAGTTAGCAGATGATTTAGATTTAGAAGTAGGTAATATGATATGGCAAGTGCAAAACTTGCATGTTTATGAAAAGCATTTTGATTTAATTAAACCAAAAAATTATGCCTAAACAGTGGTTAAATGAGGAAGCACTTGATGTGCTAGTTAATTATTATTATCCAAGAGCTAAATGGCTTCAGGATAATGTCAATTGGGGTCCATTAGATTACGAAGGACCAGAAGCCAATAAAGAAATTAATGATCCTCTTATGCAGAAGATTGACATCTATGATTGTTATACAAGAAATGCTGCTGGCTTTTCAAATGTATTACAAGATTTATTTCTTGGTTCAAAGACTCCTAAATGGAGATGGCAAAACGAAAGACGTAGAGAGATTAACACATGGAATGATCAGATCACATGGGGTTTATCTGCACAGTTTTTTGTTATGATGTGTCATCGTATTACAGGTTCTGGTGCATCATTTGAGAATGACCATGGATATCGTAATAATATTATACAATATTGGGGTACACAGTTTGCTAAGGATGGCATAAAAGAAATGTGTGAAGATCTAATAAAGCGTAAAGAAGAAGGACCAATCTTTACTTCTATTGGTAACCAGCCACCTGCTCCAAAGAAGGGCACAACAAATGTAGACTTCATGACAAAAGAATTACCACCATTAATATTTAAATTTGTTGATTGGTTATTGTATGAAAAGATAGACGGTAAAGAAATGAAGACACACAAACAAATTGTTGATTATTTAAATGAATATAATAAATCAGCAGGACATAGAAAGTTTAATTTTCAATATGCAGCATTCTCTATGGACTGTTCAGATTATTTTCCTACAGCAGTAGATCCAGATTCACACACTTACTTAGGTAACAACGCTGTTCGTTGTATGCAGAAGCTATCATCAGGATATAAGCCAGATGAGTTTATGGATATATTAAGAGAACGTACAGGCGGTAGACCAAAAGATCTTGAAGATGTTATGTGTGACTTTGTAAGATTTGGTCAGAATTATGTACCAAGAGGTAACGGCACATTTGACCATATTCCTAGTACTATAACTAATAACAGCGGATGGGTATCTGGTTGGAAGCAAAGACAAGGTACACCACCAAATACTAATACACTACCAATATAATGCCACACAATAAACATGTAGAAGACGGATTCAATATCGATATCGGTATGATGCAACCTGAGGAAGCAAAGGAATATTACTTAGATCTTGCACAGTTTTGGACTGATCCTAATCCAGCTCCACGTATTGTTGAGCATGAAGGTATTCGAGTTGTAAGAGATGATGATTTAGTTGGATCGAAGGTCCGAGGTGGAGATTGTCTTATTAGTTCTCTTCCACGTCATATTGACACTATAGTTTATGTTCAGCCAAGAACTGGTTTGGCAGGTGTAAGTATATTAGATGTAGCAAAGAGACATAATAAATCTGTAAGATTATTTATGCCATCATCTAAAAAGATCTCACATCACCAAGCTTGTTGTATAGAGCAAGGTGCAGAGGTTAGCTTTCATAGAATTGCTGCCATGCCTAATCTAAATAAGATAGCAAAGGAATGGGCAGATCAGAGAGAGAATGCATTTTTTGTACCATTAGGATTAAAGCATAGAATGGTTACAGCAGGAATTGTAAAGGTTGCAAGTCAAATAAAAGAACCTGAGCAAGTATGGGTTGCTACATCAACTGGTGTATTGACTCGTGGATTACAGATAGCTTGGCCAAATGCAGAGTTTGTTTCTGTGGCTGTAAGTAGAAATATGAAGGCTGGTGAATTAGGTAGAGCAAAGGTTATATCTGAGCCACGTGCTTTCACGGCTCATGAGAGTAAAGAGAACTTACCACCATTTCCAAACATAGATACTTACGATGGTAAGGTATGGAAATATATTCCTAAGAATTCTGATAAAGATATATTATTTTGGAATGTAGGTAAAGAACCAGTATTACAAGATGAAACACTATATGAAACAACTGATAGCTATAGAAAATGGGATAAAGATTTATGATTACAGGAACATTTAATAAGATACCGAAGAAAAAGAATAGCCATGGATATGGCTGGGCTCGTACATGGGCAGAGAATCTAAATGTAGGTATTAACCACGAAGGTAACCCAGCTGAAGTAATTTATGTAGATCATGGAGTAAACTTTGGTGGTGGTCTTAATCTATTCGGTGGATTTAATGAAGAACTTAAACAACGTATAGATAATTTCTTAGCAGCTGATGAAGTTTATTCACTTGACATGGATATGCCAGAGTATGGTAATATGCTAGCCAAGAGAAAAGATGTTGAGGATAAAGAATGGTGTAGACGTGTTCAAGCTAAATGTTGGTCTGCAAAAACATTATTATCCACAGATCTTGACACTACTTGGTTGACAATTGGTGATTCTCATACAGCAGCATTTGCCCCACCAGGAAGCATGGTGATTAAAACAGATGGTCTTACACTTAATGGTCAACTTAGATCTAATTTTCAATATATAAAAGACCATATATGGAAATGCAATAATCTAAAAGGTATCACAATGTCATTTGGTAATATTGATATAAGACATCATCTTTGCAGATTAAATATAGATCCAAGAGATATGTGGATAGACTGGTTTAGATTTGGAGATAGCTTACCTTTTGAGGTAGAGTATTCAACTCCATGGCCGATAGAATTTGAAGGAAGAAGATTACCAAAGACTGGTTATTATAAAGGTAAACCATTTTGGGGTAGTCGTGAAGATAGAGTTATTCAGTTAGAACGTGTAATTGAAACATTTGAAAAAACTGATACACCTAGGGTCGCATATCCAGAAGAATGGTTAACCATGGATCCAGAAGTATTTGCAAAAGAAAAGATGGAAAATATGTCATCAGTTCATATATCACCAGAAGTATATAGGCGAAAAGATTTCGGTCAAGAGTATGTACTTCCAATATAACTGTGATATAATATACCTATCAAATTAACAAAGGAGTATAAATGGGAATAATGGATAAATTACAGAAGAACTCTCGTATCAAAGAGTCTTCTCAACTTGACAAAAGTAAATTGTTTAGTAATAAGGATATGGTGACTACACCTGTTCCTATGATTAATGTTGCGTTATCAGGTGACCCAGACGGAGGTCTGAGTTCTGGACTAACAGTACTGGCAGGACCAAGTAAGCATTTCAAAACTAGTTTTGGACTACTCATGGCTGCAGCATACTTAGATAAGTATGAAGATGCTGTTTTGTTATTCTATGATTCAGAGTTTGGTAGCCCGCAACAATATTTTAAGTCGTTCGGTATTGATACTTCCCGCGTACTACATAGTCCCATTACTAATGTAGAAGAGCTGAAGTTTGACCTAATTTCTCAGCTCGAGAATATCGAACGCGATGACAAAGTCATTATTATGATTGACTCTGTCGGCAACCTAGCTTCGAAAAAGGAGCTTGAAGATGCTATGAATGAAAAGTCAGTAGCAGATATGTCGAGAGCGAAAGCCCTCAAAGGTCTATTTAGAATGACAACACCCTACCTAACAATGAGAGACATCCCATTGATAGCAGTCAACCACACATATCAAGAAATAGGCTTATTTCCGAAGGCGGTCGTATCAGGTGGTACAGGTATTTACTACTCCTCAGATAATATCTGGATCATTGGCCGCCAGCAGGAAAAGAAAGGAACAGAAATTACAGGATATAACTTTGTCATTAATGTAGAAAAGTCAAGGTTTGTCCGTGAGAAGTCTAAGATCCCTATTTCAGTTACATGGGAAGGTGGTATTGAATCTTATTCAGGCTTATTAGATGTAGCAATAGAAGGTGGATATGTAGTTAAACCATCTAATGGTTGGTACTCAAAGGTTGACAGATCTACTGGCGAAGTAGAAGATAAAAAGGTTCGTATTGCTGAAACACTTAAAGAATCTTTTTGGACAGCTATTTTTGCAAAGACAGATTTTAAAGATTATCTTAAACGTAAGTATGAAGTCGGTCATGCCGATATGATTAAAACGTCACACCTAGAAGAAGGGTGGGATGATGCAGATTGAAACATTAATTCTTCGTAACTTAATGTTGAATGAGGATTATACCAGAACGGTTATTCCTCATTTAAAAACTGTATACTTTGAAGATCCATACAGATCTGTATTCAATGAGATTGTTACATTCGTTAATAAGTTTAATAAACTACCATCAGCTGATGCACTATCGATTGAATTAAAAAATAATCCAAGGATCACTGATGAATCACTTGCACTTATACCTGAAATTAGTAAGCTAGAATCTGAAGGAACTCAAGAATGGTTAGTTGAAAAGACAGAGAAATGGTGTCAAGACCGAGCAATCTATTTAGCAATTATGGATTCAATTAATATTATTGAAGGTAAACATGATACATTAGATAAGAATGCATTACCATCTGTATTGAGTGAAGCATTAGGTGTAAACTTTGATATGAGAGTTGGTCACGATTATGTTGATGACTCTGATAATCGTTTTGATTTCTATCATAGGCAAGAGGAACACTTACCATTTGACTTAGAAAAGTTTAACACAATCACCAAAGGTGGTCTCGTCAAGAAATCTCTTAATGTTGCTTTGGCTGGTACAGGTGTAGGTAAGTCTTTATTCATGTGTCATGTTGCAGCTGGTGCCCTAACACAAATGAAAAATGTGTTATATATAACTATGGAGATGGCAGAAGAAAGGATAGCAGAACGTATAGATGCTAACCTTATGAATGTGCCTATTGACCAGTTAGAGAATCTAAGTAAGGATATGTTTGATAAGAAGATGCATAAGCTTACTGACAAAGGTATTGGTAAACTTATTGTGAAAGAGTATCCTACAGGAGCTGCAAGTTCTATTCACTTTAGGGCATTACTAAAAGAATTAAAGATCAAACGTGACTTCACGCCTGATCTTATTTGTATAGACTATCTAAATATATGTGCCTCATCAAGAATGAAATCTATGGGTGGTGCAATCAATTCATATATTATGGTCAAAGCAATTGCAGAAGAATTGCGTGGCTTAGCAGTAGAGTATAACTTACCTATTGTTACGGCCACACAAACTACTCGTTCAGGCTATGCATCATCTGATGTTGGCTTAGAAGATACAAGTGAATCATTTGGTTTACCTGCTACGGCAGATCTTATGTTTGCACTTATATCTACAGAAGAGTTAGAGAATCTTAACCAAATAATGGTTAAACAATTAAAGAATAGGTATAATGATCCTACAGGTGGAAACAAGAAGTTTGTACTTGGAATTGACAGAGCCAAGATGAGACTATACGATGTAGAAGATACAGCACAAACTCTAAATGTAAGGGATGAGCCACCTAAAAGAGTAAATCAATTTGAGGATTTTAATTATGAGTAATTATCAAAATGTAAATTCTATTTCACCACAAAAATGGGGAAATAGATATACAAAATTAGCAAAGGAAATATCTACATGGTCTAAAGACCCAAGTACTCAAGTTGGTGCAGTAGTTATTGGTAGAGATGGTCAAGTATTATCACAAGGATATAATGGATTTCCGAGAAGAGTACGTGATACAGAAGAAAGATGGGTTAATAAAGAAAAAAAGTATGAATTAGTTGTTCATGCAGAGATGAATGCTATATATAATGCTAGCCTTTCTGGTGTATCTTTAAATGGAGCAACATTATATGTATATGGTTTACCCATTTGTAATGAATGCGCTAAAGGCATTATTCAATGCGGAATTAAAAAGGTTGTTGCTACGAGACCTAAGATATATAATTCTGATTGGGATAAATCAACAAAGGCTGCTGAAGCTTTATTTAGAGAAGCTGAAGTAATGTATTTAATTGACGTGGAGGAAGAATGAGCAAGACAGCAATACCGCATGTAAAAGTGCGTAGGGATGCAAATAAAAACAGAGTTTCAAAGAAACATATGAGTCATGGCACATTCAGATGTAAACGTCATCCAAACAGTAAGAGGTGTCAAAATGCTTAAAACGTTATTTAATCAAGGCTATTCGAAGAAGTTCATGGATCGAATAGAATTTAGAAGAAAAGAATACTACGAGAAGCGTAGAATTCAAACTATCCGTGACAATGCTATGAAAATGGCACATAATTGGAAACATGAATATCCTACGGGAACCCCATTAGAGTATATTCGTGATGATATTATTGAATGCTGGGAAAGAAATTCAAGAGTTGGTATCTATCAAAACTTAGATAAAAAACAAACTATCCCATACAAAGTTGAAGGAAAACATGAAAAATAAAATAATAATAATTTGGATAAGTTTAATAGTCGGTGTACTTTTTGCTACAACTGCTTTTGCAGATAGACCAAATATAAAAGATCATTATCATGAGGTTGTATATTTAGAACCATATACGGTTGAAGTATGTGAGCAACAAAGAGTAACTAACCAAGATGACTTAATTAATAATGCATTTTGGGGAGCAATCTTTGGTGCAGTTGTTGGTGATGTAATTGATGAAGACAATGGTAAAGTTCCTGGTGCAGTAATCGGTGCAGCTATTGGTGCAAATGAGGCTGAGAAGAATAGCACTACGACAGCAATGGTATGTAAGACTGAGACACGTAAGAAGTCTACTACTGTGAATGAATACTCACACTCAGTTATTAGATTTGAGTATGAAGGTAACTTGTACGAACTTGACTTTATTAAGAGATAATGACTAAAAGAAGAGACGGTACAGAAATACCATTTAATCGATGGTCATTTGTAGACCAACATGGTAGAGACGATGACCATTGGTATATACGATTAGAAGGTGGAAAATTCCATGGTGTTATATATCGCTACATGGAAATTAAATTAAACGAGACAACACAGTCGATAAACTTTGATTATGAAATAGTTGATTATCCGGGTGATGATCCACATGGTGAGAAAGAGTTTAACGAAGCGGCTGGCGATATTCTCAAAAGTATATTAGATGATGCGATGGCAAAGCAAGACTATGTACTCGGTAAAAAGTAATGAACGTAAAAGAAACACTGACCATTCTCTCAGAAGAATGTGCAGAAGTAATACAAGCTAACTCAAAATTAATTAGATTTGGCCCATATGATGAAGATAATGTGGCTGAATTAGAACAGGAACTCGGTGATATAATGGCCATGATACTCGTACTTGATTATTATGGCTATGTTTCAACAGAAAATATCACGAAGAATGTAGAACCAAAGTTAAAAAAACTTAAGAAGTACAGCAAAATTAAGAATTTAAATAAAATTATAAAGAATTTGTAATTATTATAAATACCTTTATATCGAATTTATATAAGGGTTTTAATGCAGTCACTTAAAGGTTATCTATCAGAGGGAAGAAATGATCCCTCAATATTCCACGCAATATTTATGGCTGGCTCTCCAGGAGCAGGTAAGACTAAAGTTTCAGAACTGTTAGTATTAAATACTTTAGGCTATAAAGAAATTAATTCAGATACTCAATTTGAAAAGTATATGAAAGATGCTTTTTTAGATTTAGAATTCAATAAAAAACAAGAATTTCAAAGAAATGTAACAAGAGCTGTTGCAAAAAGACATGTTGCTTCTAAACAAAGACATGCTGAGATTGGCAGATTAGGCCTTCTTATTGATGGAACTGCTAAAAACGTTGGTAAAATTGGAACTCAAAAGAAAGAGCTAGAAGCAAAGGGTTATGAAGTTGCTATGATATATGTTTCAACAGATGTATATTCTGCAATTGCAGCTGATAAACAAAGAACAAGAAGTCTTGGTGCCGATATGGTAACGTCAATGCATAAAAGTGTTACAAAAAATAAAGATAGATACAAAAAAATGTTTGGTAAATTGTTTTTCGAAGTAGATAATTCAAACTGGGAAAAGACGCCGTCTATTACACGTCCATTATATGGTAAAATAGCTAAATGGTCTAAGACTATGCCAAAGAATAAAATTGCACAAGAATGGTTAAAGAATAACTAATGAAAACACTAAAACAGATTTTAGAAGGTCCAGGCAGTAAAAGTGAACCATGGGAAGATGGTTATAAGAGAAGAGTCGTAAAGACCACAAAGCCTGAGCATAAAGAAAAAGGATATAATTGGAGAATTAAAGGTAAAGACCGTAATGAGATCTCCATTAAACTATACAAGTCTAAGCCAGATTTTGCTGAGTTTAAAAAGCAAATGAAGAGAGTGGCAGGACACGAGTTCGGAGGATAAATGAAAACATATAAACAAGTAGAAGCAATAGATCACATATGTGAGCAACAATACCAAGATGAGGTAATAAGCGAAGCAGAGTATCAAGGTAAAACCGTTTCATTAAATAACCCTCAACGATCACCTAAAGGTTCCGCATCTAAGTTTCACGTATATGTAAAGAACAGTAAAGGTAATGTTGTAAAGGTTAACTTCGGTGATCCTAATATGGAAATTAAAAGAGATGATCCTGCAAGACGTAAAGCATTTCGTGCAAGACATAATTGTGATCAGAAAAAAGATAAAACTAAAGCGGGATATTGGTCATGTTATCAATGGAGAGCTGGAGCAAAGGTAGATAATTAATGCTTTCATTTAAAAACAAACAACTAGAAGAAAAAGCCCCTCCTGGCATGAAAGCCCTAGTAAAGGGATTTAAAGCCGATGGTATGGATGATGATAAGGCATTTGCTCTTGCTTGGTCTATATACAATAAGAAGAAAAACGAAGAGAAAACTCCAGCACCACAAGAAGATGATTCAGGTTGGGTAGAAGAGTATATACAAGAAGCATATACTATTGCTTATACGAAGCCAGCAGATATTAAACATATAGGATACTCTGATGAGCAACTAGCTGATATAGCTGATCTATATAAACAATTAAAAAATAAGCATGATACTCCTTTAATCTTTGATACTGGTAAAAACAAAGTAGTAAAGGTTCACACAGACTTGCAAGGATCAGTTGATATAGATGGTAGAGCAACTACATACAAGTTTGGCAAAGGATCTGTTGGTAAAGGAAAAGCTGTTGACTTACAAGATTTTGGTATTGCTACTGCCACTGACTTCTTAGAATTTTTTCAGTGTGTTGGCTTATTCATAGGAGTACCTTTAGACGAGAGTAACTTTAAGAAATCATTAGAGCAATTATTTGTTGGCGGTGATTTTAAAATAAGAGATTACATTAAAGACTGGAAAAAGTTTGTTGCGTATGTTGATGCAGATAAATCATTAGGTAAAGATGTAATCATGTTAGTGAATGGTTCATATTACTACAGAAAAAAAGAAATTGGATTCACTAAACCATATGTAATTTGGACTGGTATTACAGAGTACTATGCTGCTTTAAAAAATAAAGAAGGTATTGAAGGTAGTGTAAAACCAAATACAGCGGACTGTGTTCTTATTAACGGTACACCCAATGAATTATATGCTGCATTAAAAAGTAAAAAACCAATTATAACAGATGATGATACTGGTCTAATAAAATGTGATGGTGTTGAATGGTATCAAATATCTTTAAAGAAAGCTGATGGACAAGCAAAGCTTGGTAAAATCACAACGCTTATGAAAGGTAAGTATCAACCCGATGTAGATAATATGGATCTTGCAAAGGTGCGTGACCAATTTCCTGAACTTGCTGAACAATATTTGCAAGAAGGATTCTTTGGTGATACTATAGATAAGATAAGAGATTATGGTAAAGATGCAGTAAAAAGATTTCAACAAGCAGCAAAAAATGTTCTTAATTTCGGTAAACAATTATTTAAAAAGATATCTATGCTAGGAAAGAAATATGAAAAGAGTACTGAAAAAGAACTTGAGCGTCTTACAAAGCGTAGTAAATATCTAACAGAGATGAGTCAAGGCGCAATGCTTAATGCTATTGTAAAAGATAAGAGATTAAATTCATCATACGCAAAAACAATTGAGAACTACCGTAAGAAAATCGATACAAAGAGTAATGATGTTGTAGAGATACGTGTAGAGAAACAGAATAATTTACAAATTAATGAGACAACAGTAAACTTCTTAGTAGGTAATGTTATATCATTTCAGCTTGTAAACGATATTATTAAAGATGTAAAGAAGAATGGCATTAATGTTATTAATGATTTAAATCAAAGTATGGCTATGGGTGACACAAACCTTCCAGTTGTAAAGGTCTTTGGTAATCCTAATAAAGCAGATTATAAAGTTATTACAGTTGGTACAATTAAACAGGCTGCACCAAAGAGAGATGGTAAGCCGATTAGTGTTTTAAAAGTTGCTGTTCTGCCATTTAAACAATACTATGTAGTAAACATGTGGATCTTTGCAGAGACTGTTGATGATGTAGCTAAATACCATAAGATAGCATTTAAAAAGAGTGGAGCAAGTTCATTCAATTATAATATTGAAGGTACTGGAACTGTTCCAGAAAATAAAATAACGGAATTTCAATGAAGTTTAAACAACACATAACAGAAGCAAAAAATACTCACATGACTCATATTGAGGACATGGTGATTGACGGTGGAGTAAATGGAGCAAGGTCAGCTATCTTTGCATTAAGAGATTTAAGAGATATGTTGGCTGGTCATTCGAATGATACTAAAGCAGTCACAGTTAAATGGGATGGTGCACCGGCGGTATTTGCTGGTATTGATCCATCTGATGGTAAGTTCTTTGTAGCAAAGAAAGGAATATTTAATAAGAATCCTAAAGTATATAAATCAGTAAAGGATGTAAAAGCTGATACATCTGGTGATTTATCAAAGAAGCTTATAGTAGCATTTCAAGAATTAAGTAAACTTGGTATAAAGAAAGGAGTCTACCAAGGTGACATTATGTTCACAAAACAAGACTTAAAGAAAGCAACAATTGATGGGAAGAAGTATGTAACCTTCCACCCAAATACTATAGTATATGCAGTACCCGTTGAAGCAGCGCAAGAGATTATGAGAGCTAAAATTGGAGTAGTGTGGCATACTTATTACTCAGGCTCAACCTTTGAAACAATGAATGCTTCATTTGGTGTATCCACAGCAGCGTTTAAAAATGTCCGAACGGTATGGCAGAAGTCCGCCAACCTACCAGACATATCTGGTTTAGCCACATTAACCAAAAAGGAAACAGATGAAATTACCAAACATATCTCGAACGCAGGAAAGCTCTTTCAAAAAATCGCCGCTACGACGCTTAATGACGTGGCTTCAAATAAAGATATTAACCTCTTTATCAATACCTTTCGCAATACGAAGGTTAGAGCGCAAGAGGAAGTTACAGACTCCAAAGCCTACGTTGAAGAACTTATCGGATGGATCGAGAATCGTTATAACACCGAAAAAGAAAGGCTTAAAAGCGATGCTGGGAAGGATAGGAAGGAACAAGCGAAGCTGGCAGCCTTAGAATTCTTCTCAGATGAGAACAAAAGTGGTCTTATAAGTATGCTTGATATGCAAAACGAGCTAGTATCTGCTAAGATAAAGCTATTAAAGCATCTGGACAGCATGGATAGTATAAATACATTTGTAAAGACTAAAGACGGGTTTAGAGTAACAGGCGCCGAGGGATATGTTGCTATAGATCATTTAACAAACGGCGCAGTTAAAATTGTGGATAGAATGGAATTTTCTTACAACAACTTTAGCAAAGACATAATCAAGGGATGGGAGTCCGAATCACGATGAAATTAATAGATAGATTAGTACAATCATATACACGCATAGATGAAGCAAGAGTAAAAGATAATCATAGGTGGAATGCCAATGATGAATTAGCTACTATGAATTTCATTTATAAAGACTTTAAAAAAGAATTAGGCAGAGATCCAGGTAAACCATATATGGATGATGACGAATTAGTAGTAGGTGATAAAACCGTATTAAGAATGAAAGACAATACATCCGTTGCTGATATGAAAAAAGCAGTACAAAGCTGGATCGCAAAGAATGTAAAACCTGCTGCTGGTGAAGTAAAGGTTGGTAAATTTAATGCCAAACTTCCTACAGAAATGAAAGGTGTTCTTGGCAATAAAGCTGTAAAGCTTGATAACCCAAGAGTAATAATTAAAACAGATGTTAACTCAGCTAAAGAAATTCAAGCAGCTGTGAAAGGTACTGGTAAATTCCGTATGATGAAACGTAAAGATCACGTTGCTGTATACCTTGATTTTGCTGATGGAGACCAGCTTAAAGCTGCAATGGCAAAGGTTAAAAAAATTAAGTAATGTCACTGCATAGTTTTAAAGAACACTATCTTGAAGAGGCTGCGGCTGAAACAGTTACCCTAAACTGGGGTAGGTTTAATCCTCCAACTATTGGTCATGAAAAACTTTTAGATGTAACTAAATCTAAAGGCACAGGTGTTCATAGAATTTATGCAACACAATCAGAAGATAACAAAAAGAATCCCCTAGATTGGAAGACTAAAATAAAGTACATGCGTAAGGTGTTTCCTAAACACGCACGTTCTATTCTTATGGATAAAAAAGCTAAAACATTATTTGATGTTCTAACTATAGCATACGATGATGGCTTTAAGAATTTAGAATTAGTTGTTGGTTCGGATAGAGTACCTGAATTTGAGAAGCTTGTAAATAAGTATAATGGTGTAAAGGGTAGACATGGTTTCTATAACTTTGCATCTATTAAAATTATGAACGCTGGCGAAAGAGATCCTGATGCTGAAGGTGCAGAAGGTATGTCAGCCTCGAAGATGAGAGCTGCGGCAGCCGACAACGATCTTATATCATTTACTAAAGGTCTACCAAGAAGATTTAAAGATGCTGAAGCATTAATGAATGATGTACGTAAAGGCATGGGTTTAAAAGAAGAAAAATCTTTTAGACAAGATATAAAATTAAAGAAGGCATCAAATCTTCGTGAGAAGTTTGTTGCTGGTAAATTATTTAATGTGAATGATCCTGTAAAATCAAATGACGGTCAAGAAGGAGTTATAGATACATTAGGAGCTAACCACGTTAAAGTAAAATTGAAAGGAGATGGACAGTTTAAAACTTTCTGGCTCCAAGATTTATGTTTAAATAATTAGGAGATATATTATGTCAAATATGGCAGGTGTAACAAAAGATATGTACCCTGAAGGAACCACAGCACATTTAGACGGTTTCAAAGGTCCAAACGGTGAAGTTTTATTGGGTGTTGAATTCACTCAAGAAGAAGTTGACTCATGGAATGGTACAAGCTCGGACTTACCAGCGACTGGCGCTTCGGCTACCAGTAGCGCTAGTCCAAAAAAACCTAAAAGGGTAACAGCAAAATCCACAAAAGAAGAGATGGAGGCAGCAGGCCGTGAGGTTGGTATTGAGTTAGATAGACGTAAGTCTAAAAAATCTTTATGGAGCCAATTAAAAAAAGCAATGAAGTAAAAAAACTTCAATAAATATATATTATGGAATTAACTAAAAACAACTTTGAGTTGTATGCAGCAAAGCATTATCAAAGGGATAAGTGGAGTACTGACGACGATTTTAAGGAAGACATGTCTCGGTTTAAATATATTAATAGATTAGTTAATAGGTATTATCGTGATGATGATTTGAAAGAACGATTAATATTAAACCATATTATTATATTAGGTAATGTGTTAGGTCCAGATATATGCGCTGAGATCTTAATGTCAAAGACACACAATACCCTACAAAGTATTGTAAAAACCTTCTTGGTATATTTAAATTATTTGCCAGAAGATGATTATGTTGAAGTCCCATTGGATGCAACGATTATAGACGTATTAAGGAAGTTATGAGCCAGTATATAAAAGAGTCAGCTGTAGATTTATTCTTAACGTATAAGTTTATTCGTTTACTTGTTACACCATGGAAAAAAACAGATGCATTTACTGCAGGTGTAATTGACGATAAAGGTAAGCTATTAGTAAAAGTAAAAGATCAAACAAATGCTCAAGAGAAAACTTATACTGTTTTTCATAGGTTAGTCTTTAATATAAAAAGAATTTTAGAGAAAGTACCATTCGGTAAATCTAAAATTGCGTCTTATGCCGCTGCGTTGTTTCTACTTAAAGAAGAGACAGGCATGGAAGAAGCAGATATCCTCAAGGCGCTTGAGGATTTGGGTCACGATACTTCACTTGATTTAAATGAAGACTTTAAAGAACTTCATGAGGGTCAACATATACTAAATCATGATTTGCAAGAAAGCAAGAAAGGAACAATCGTGCATTTAGATAGTATAGAACCAGTTGGACAATTCGCTGGAGTTCCTATATATAAAACAAAAGAAAACATTTATTTATCAGTAAACAATATATTATAAGTATGTACTTTCACACTTAGTGTGATATAATATATTAATTTAATTGGAGTGACATGACGTCTATTAACGTGACCAAGCGCAGTGGTGAAACTGAGCAATTTAACATTGATAAAATTCACCGAGTGCTTGAATGGGCTTGTCAAGACTTAGTAGGTGTATCAGTCTCTGAAATAGAGATGAGAGCCAATGTTCAATTATATGATAAGATGCGTTCGACATCTATTCATGATCTCTTAATCAAATCAACAGCAGAGCTTATTACTGAAGCTACACCTAACTATCAAACTGTTGCAGCAAGATTAATTAATTACAAACTCAAGAAAATTGTTTATGGTGACAAGGATCCATGGCCACTCAAAGATATTATTGAACATAATATTGATGCTGGAGTCTATGATCCTGACATATTAAACATGTATTCTGAAGCTGAAATAGATTATATTAATAATCATATAATAGATCATTCAAGAGATGATGACTTTACATATGCTGGTATGGAGCAAATGAGATCAAAGTATCTTGTACAGAATCGAACGGATGGCACAATATATGAAACACCTCAAGTGCTTTATATTATGATTGCTATGACATTATTCGGTAGGTATAATGGAAGACGTATGAAATTTGTAAGAGACTTCTATAATGCTATATCACAATTTTATATCTCATTACCAACACCTATTATGGCTGGTGTGAGAACTCCAACAAGACAATTCAGTTCATGTGTTGTATTAGAATCAAATGATTCTCTTGACTCAATTAATGCAACATCAACATCAATCGTTAAATATATTTCAAAGAAAGCTGGCTTAGGTATTAATGCTGGTAAGATCAGAGCCGTAGGTTCACATATTGGTGATGGTTCGGTTGTACATACTGGTCTTATACCATTTCTTAAATTGTTTCAAGCAAGTGTAAAGTCTTGTTCACAAGGCGGAGTAAGAGGTGGTGCAGCAACAGTTTATTTGCCAGTGTGGCATTATGAGTTTGAAGATCTTGTTGTATTAAAGAATAACCGTGGTACAGAAGAGACTCGTGTACGTAACATGGATTATGCCTTCCAATTTAATAAGCTTATGTATGAGAGATTATTAACTGGTGGGAACATTACTTTCTTCTCACCTGATGATGTACCTGGATTATATGATGCCTTCTTTGAGGATCAAGAATTATTCCAAGAGTTATATGAAAAGTATGAGAGGTCCCGTAAGATTCGTAAGAAATCTTTACCAGCTCTTGAAGTATTCTCTCAATTCCTAACAGAACGTAAAGAGACAGGACGAATCTATTTACAAAATGTAGATCATGCAAATACACATGGTGCATTCATCGAGAAGCAGGCCCCGATACACCAATCGAATTTGTGTTGTGAAATTGATTTACCTTCACATGGTTTAGAATCATATGATGATGCAGAAAAAGGTGAAATCAGTTTATGTACATTATCTGCAATTAATTGGGGATTAATTAATGATCCGAAAGATTTCGAAAAGTATTGTGAATTAGCTGTACGTTCTCTTGATGCTTTACTTGATTATCAAAACTATCCTATTATTGCAGCGCAAAGATCAACAATGAACAGAAGACCGTTAGGTGTAGGTATCATTAACTTTGCATATTTCTTAGCAAAGAGAGGTTTAAAATATAATGATGATGCTCTTTCTACAGTTGATGAATACGCAGAAGCATGGTCATATTATCTTATTAAGGCAAGTGCAGATCTTGCAAAAGAGAAGGGAACTTGCTATAAGGTCTTAGAGAGTAAATACGGACATGGTATCTTGCCAATAGACACATATAAAAAAGAGGTTGACGAACTAGTCAAGCATAAAGAAAGAATGCCATGGCAATCATTAAGAAAACAGTTACAAAAATCTGGTATACGTAATAGTACATTAATGGCTATTATGCCAGCTGAAACATCTGCCCAGATTGGTAATGCTACAAATGGTGTAGAACCACCTCGTGCACTTGTATCATATAAGCAATCGAAGGACGGAGTCATGGCACAGGTTGTACCACAAATACACAATCTTAAAAACAAATACGATTTGCTATGGGATCAGCAAGGACCCGAAGGTTACTTAAAGATCATGGCAATCATTCAAAAGTATGTTGACCAGGGTATATCTGTAAATACAAGTTATAATCCAGCTCAATACGAAGACAATAAAGTTCCTATGTCAGAAATGATGAAGGATCTTGTCACATTCTACAAATACGGAGGTAAGCAATTATATTACTTTAATACGAATGATCTAACTAACGAGGATGAATCAACTGAGCTTGATAAGACTCGTGAGGATTTTGCGACACAACAGGAGTATGATGACTATTGTGAGAGTTGTGTATTATAGAGAAAAATATTCTACAGAATCTAGCTTTTGTAGAAAAATTTTATCTTTTTTAACTAATACCGCAAAATAGTTGCGTTTAGTATGTACAAAGTATATAAATTATGTTATAATAGTTCCATGTTATCAAGATTAGGTTTGGTATAAATAATTATGGATTTATTAAATTACTTACTATTAGGGGTTATTCTTACCCTCGGGGCCACAGGATTATTATCCTGGGCTATCTTCCCAATTTTCCTTGAACTGAATGATGAGCTAAATGAAAAGTTTAAGGATGAGAACCCTTCGAGACAAGGCTAAACTACTTTTTATAAAACGACATAGGAGAATATATGTTAGATAAAATCACAAGCGGCGTTAGTGCTGCATCGGCTATTGCAATGTCACTAATTGGTTTAGCAATCTTATTGCAAATCGTATTTGGTGGAGCAGTACCTTTCCTTGGCGGCGACGTCATTGGTACGATCATTGGTATAGTCCAACAGCTAGGAGACGCTGGTTTAGTTGGTTTGATTTCTGCAGCGGTTTTGTGGAAACTACTAACTCATGATGATGCTTAATAACATTCATTCAATAATGAAGTGAGCTAGATAACGACGTAAAGGTAAAAGTAGGAGCACTTAAGACGTGGGTTCAATTCCCACCTCCTCCACCAAATAATATTCAGGTAGTATTATTTAATGGGGGAGACAAGGCATCGATTAGGTAGCAGAGCCGCTTGAGACTCGTCAGTCAAGAAAGACTTTAAAATCAAATTTAATCGGCAATCAGAACGATTATTTACTAGCTGCTTGATAGCTAGTTGAGGTTTTCTCCGGAGTTCCTTATCACCAAATACTCCGGTCTTTCTTTTATATACATAATACCATGAGCATAAGTTTAACACCGTTAGCTACTGAAAAATTGACTTTAGCACTACAAGATCGAAAGCTTAGGGTATTAGTAAAAACTACAGGCTGTTCAGGCCTAGCCTACCATTTAGAATTTGCAGATAAAATAGAAGCAGATGACTATGCATTTTATCCAAATGGTATTCCAGTTGTTGTAGATCCTAAGTCTCTTGCATATGTTGACGGATGTGAGATAGACTATAAGTACGAAGGTCTAAATGAAGGATTTGAATTTTATAACCCTAAAGAAAAAGCCAGATGTGGCTGTGGAGAATCATTTACAGTATGAATATATTTTATTTAGATAAAGATGCAAAGACCAGTGCAGAGATGCACCTTGACAAACATTGTAGTAAGATGCTAGTGGAATACGCACAGCTTATGTCTACAGCTCACCGTGTTCTTGACGGTACAGAGTATTATGACAAAAATAAAATAGGTAGAAAGATCAAACGCTGGAGGCATGAGGAAGATGCACTATATAAAGCTTCACATGTTAATCATCCGAGTAATGTGTGGCTTCGACAAAGTATAAATAATTACGCATTCCTCTATGAGATGTGGTGCCATCTACACGATGAATTTGTTATACGCTATGGCAAAGATCATATGTCATTCGTAAAACTCAAAGATGTTTTAAAGAACCCACCGCGTAATTGTGGTGATAGTCCATTTACACAACCGACACAAGCCATGCCTGACGATGTCAAGCATAGTGATAGCATTACTGCCTATAGAAATTACTATAAGAAGTATAAGCAACATATCGCAGCATGGAAGACGGTTACACCAAGCTGGTATACTGTATGAAAAAAAGCGTATTTAAAATAAACACAAAAGGGCACATGGATAAAGATCTATTCTTTGATGAAGGTGTCGACATTGCAAGATATGACGTAGTTAAATACTCGTCTTTACAAAAACTATATGAAAAGATGTTATCATTTTATTGGACCCCTGATGAGATCGATGTCACAAAAGACAAGATTGATTTTAGTAAGCTAACAAAGAATGAGCAACACATATTTACATCCAATCTCAAAAGACAAATCTTATTAGACTCGGTACAGGGTAGATCACCTGACTTGGCTTTATTGCCACTTGCAAGTAATCCTGAACTTGAGTTACTCATTGAGACATGGGCATTTTTTGAGACTATTCATTCAAGGTCATATACTCACGTGATCAGAAACGTGTATCCTAACCCCTCAAAGGTATTTGATGAGATCACTTCCATACCAGCGATATCCGAGTGTGGTAATGCAATCTCAGAACATTATGACAACCTGATCAATTATAAGGGCCCTCACGGTAGCTATAAGCATAAAAAACTATTATATCTATGTTTGGTTTCTATATACATATTAGAAGGTATAAGATTTTATGTGAGCTTTGCATGTTCATGGGCTTTCGCAGAGCTTAAGCAAATGGAAGGTAATGCAAAGATTATTAAGTTAATTGCAAGAGATGAGAACTTACATCTTGCAGCTTCGTTAAATATTATACGTACTCTCTTAAAAGAAGATGAGGACTATGTGAAGATTAAAGAAGAAACTGATGGTCAAGTTCATCAACTATTTGAAGATGCATTAGTACAAGAAGAGGAATGGTGTGATTATCTATTTGGCAATGGTTCAATGATTGGATTAAACGCTGACCTTTTGAAAGAATATGTACGTTGGATTGGTGCAAAGAGGATTAAATCTTTAAACTATCATGTACCATTTTCAGTACATCAGCATAACCCACTTCCATGGACAGAGAAGTGGATCAGTGGCGGAGCAGTGCAAGTTGCTCCACAAGAAACAGAAATTACATCGTATGTGCTCGGCGGAGTTACACATGATGTTAACAAAAAATCATTCGAGGGATTAAGCTTATGAGTATAGCAGTAGTATGGAGTAAAGACGGTTGTGTATATTGCACAAAAGCAAAAGACTTTTTAAATAAAAAAGGAATTAATGTAGAAGAGAGAAATGTTGAATCAGGTGAATGGTCAATGAGAGAATTGCAGGAAGCAGTTCCAGGAGCAAGATCATTTCCACAAATCTTTATTGATGGCAAGTTTGTTGGTGGATATGATAAGATGATGGCACATGTTTCTATGGGAGAATTAAGTTTATGATATGCCATGAATGCAATAGTCCAGACTTTGACGTTACTGTTAAAGAAGAATTAGGTTATGACAATGATCCTATTGATCTTGGATTGGAAGTGACGCACTGCCCTTTTTGCGGTGCTAATTTAGAATGGGCCCAACGTGGAGGATATGATGCATCAGAATACGATAACGATGAAGAACGATTGGACTTATAATGGACAAAGATTTACGACTGCTGACATTGGCGATTGGTACGGGTTTGTTTATCGTATCACTAATCTCACTAATGGGATGGACTATATTGGGAGAAAGTATTTTAAAACCGTAAGGAAGCTCAAGCCTCTTGCGGGATTTAAAAGAAAACGTAAGGTCTCAAAAGAAACAGATTGGCAAGATTATTGGGGTTCAAGTAATAGGCTTAACGAAGATATAGAAAAGTTAGGTAAAGAGAACTTTAAACGTGAGATCATTTGTTTGTGTAAGACTCGAGGTGATACAAACTATATGGAAGCAAAGATACAATTCGATGAGAATGTGTTATTGAATGAGAATAATTATAACGGTATTATTGCTGTAAAGATTGGTGTAGGATCAGTAAAAAATTTAGCTGAAGACTATGTACAAAGCAATAAAAACATGTTATAATATACTTTAAATAATGAATATAGGTAAATTATGGTACTAGTAGACTTTAATGGTTTAGCAATCGGGTCCATCATGGGTCAGTTAAATCGTGGCGAAGAACTCAGTGAAAACTTAGTTAAACACATCATTCTGAATAACCTCAGGATATATCGTAACAAATACAAAGAAGCAGATCATGGTAAAATGGTGATCGCATGTGATAGTTACTCTTGGCGTAAGGATGTATTCCCGGAGTATAAGGCTACACGTAAAGCTAATCGTGAATCAGATAAACACGATTGGACAGAGATCTTTAATTTGATTGAGTCTACTCTCGATGACTTACGTGAGAACTTCCCTTATGCTGTTATCAAGATTGATAGTGCAGAGGCTGATGATATTATTGGTGCATTAACTGTACATAAATCTGATTTTGGTGGTGAGGATGTAGTTATTATATCTGCTGATAAAGACTTTATTCAGTTACAACAATACGGTAATGTGGTAGAACAATGGTCACCACTATTTAATAAAATGGTTAAAGATGACAATCCTCGTAAATACTTATTCGAACACTTACTTAAAGGTGATTCTGGTGATGGTGTGCCAAATGCTAATTCTCACGATAATGTATTTACTACAGGTTCAAGACAAACACCTATGACACAAAAACAGATAGACAAATACTGGGATAATCGTGATGATCTTGAAATGATTATGAAGCCTAATGTCTATCGTAACTTTATGCGTAATGTACAAATGATTGACTTGACTAATACTCCAGATGGTATTCGTGAAGCAGCTATAAATATGTACGAGAATTACACATATCCACCACGTGGTAATATACTCACGTACTTAATAGAACACCGCATGAAAATGCTTATTGATAATGCATCAGAGTTTTGAGCGAAGACGAACTAAGACAATTCATGGAGTATTTTAAAGATGAGTTGCCTGATCCAGAGCATCATCCTCTTAAAGTAATGTGGTTATATAGATGGTGGAAGAGTATTACATTAAGGAATAGAGAAGATGCCGACATATAGATTTAAAAATAAAACAACTGGAGTTGAGTGGGAAAAGGAAATGAGAATTTCTGAATTAGATGATTATAAAAAAGAAAATAATTGTTCTATTGTAATTGGAGTACCTACTACAATATCTGGTGTTAAATCCTTATGGTCACAGACAGACGATGGTTTCAAAGATCGTATGAAAGAGATTGAGAAAAATGCAGGAAAAATGGGTTTAAAACAAACCGACTACGATAGATAATGTTTAAACATGAACCCATTGATTTAGGTTATAATGACCTAACTACTACAAACAAAGGTGGTAGAAAATATCAAACACCGAATGGTGATTACCCTTCTATAACAACTATACTTGGTAACCTAAGTAAGAAAGCTATTATGGAATGGAGAGAACGTGTAGGTGAAGAAGAAGCCAATCGTATATCTAGGCAAGCTGCCGGTAGAGGTACAGCAGTTCACCAAGTCTGTGAAGATTATGTGAACAATAAACCTGATTATGACAAAGATTTAATGCCTAATATCTTGCATGACTTTAAGAGAATTAAGAATATATTAGACACAAGAATAGGTACAGTATACGGACAGGAATTGCCATTGTATTCTGATCATTTAGGAGTTGCAGGTCGAGTTGACTGTGTAGCAGAATTCGATGGTAAACTGTCTATTATAGACTATAAGACAAGTCGTAAGACAAAGAAAAAGGAATGGATCCATTCTTATTTCATGCAAGAATGCTTTTATGCTATTGCATGGGAAGAGAGAACTGGTATTCCTATCACACAATTAGTAACAATTATCTCTGTGGATGACGCAGAACCGCAAGTATTCATTGAACATCGTGACAACTGGGATAAGGAACTCGTGCAGGTCATACACCAGTACACTTAAACTGGCACACCAATTCGCCGCATCTGGACCAGTAACTTTTTACACAAGCCCTCGTTTTTATGATATAATATAACTATATTAAACAATAAGGATAGACAATGAAAGTAGGAAATAGATCAAAAATCGGTAATAGAGAACAAAGAATGCAAGCTCGTTTTGAGAAGTTAGTTTCTAGAGTTAGTGAACTTGAAAAAGAAAACGCTAGTTTAAAAGCAGATCTTGTTGTTGCTAACAGAAAAGTTGGTGCTGCGAGATTTGCCCCTAGGTTTTAAAGAAAAATATTCTATGAAAAGCCGCTTTTGTATAAAAATATTACTATTTTCAAAAATAGTCACACAAGCGATCAAAACTGTGGTATAATATTACTATATTAAATAATAAAGGAGTCAAATATGACATCAGGACAAATACTAGAAAAATACGCATCACCTTCAAGCGAAGCTTCTTTCGCTAAAGGTATCCCAATGAAATATCTTAAACTTATGCAATCATCATTGCTATATTATGATAGCTTAGATGGTGTTAAAGGTTTTAGATGGGTGTTTAGAGGTAAGTCTAAGCCTGGTTTTAAAAGACCACAGGCTTGGTGCCCTAAAGCTCATGCAGATACTTTTGCAATTTACGAAAGGAGTTTATAATGGGACGTTCAAAAGAACTACAAGATTTTATCGATGCTAACCCTGATAAATTCAGGGTTGTATCACCAGAGGAGACTGCTAAGACTTTGAAAAAGCAAAGCGGCGGTTATTTTAAAGGACAATCAGTAATGGGTCCATCTAAGAAGAAAGGAAAATCATCATGAATATTAAAGAGCATAACGAAAATATGGAATCAATTAGATCATCTTACGACAGCATTATGAAGAGTGGTTACTCTATCATGGGTTGTATGATTCTTTGGATTGGAATTGAAATTGGGATGATGCTATAATGTGGGTTAAAGAATCAAAGCGTAAGACTATTGATAATTTAGATGGTATTCGTTTACGATCAGCTAGACTATGGTTAGACAAAGATGGATTCCATCCTTTCCTAGATCAGGATGATCTAACTAAACCTGACTTACAAAAGTCTATGGGATGTGCATATGCCGATCTTCCAAAGGAAGCATGGGATACTATGGACAGATATGATGAAGCATTAGCCAAAGGGAGTATATATGCCACGTGAGATAAAAGACAAAGTTATATTAACTGACTGCGATGGAGTTCTATTAGATTGGGAATTTCATTTTTATCGTTGGTTAGAAAAGACTGAAGGTCTACACAGATTAAGTGATGACTACAACGTTGCAAAAGCAGTTGGTGTCACACAGAAAACTGGTTCAAGGTATGTTAACTTGTTTAACAGATCAGAAGAAATGAAAAGGCTATCACCACTTCGTGATGCTATTAAATATGTCCGCAAGCTTCATGAGGAGCATGGGTATATTTTCCATGTCATTACTTCTCAAACTAATTGCAAACTTGCACAAGAGTATCGTAAAGAGAACTTGCGCAATGTATTCGGAGATGTGTTCGAAGGTTTTACTATACTCAACACTGGTCAAGACAAAGATGAAGTCTTACTCAAAGATTGGGGTGGATCAGAATGCTGGTGGATAGAAGACAAATCAGCGAACATTAAAATGGGTAACGATGCTGGACTAAACAGTATCTTAATCGATCATGCATGGAACAGAGACAATGAATATGTTTGTGCTCGTGCAAGAACTTGGAAAGATGTTTACAAAATAATTGAAGGAGATTTATAATGGTAGTAACAGCTGAAAATAGAGAAGAATACTTCAGATCACAAAATAAATTTTATGTAGCTGGTTGGGTAGCGAATGAACAATGTGAACTACCACAATCTTTACCTGAGTCTTGTAGGGATAACCCTGTTGTTGTCAAGCAATATCAAGATTACATTGCTGGATATGGAGATTGCGTTGCGAATATTGAATGTTTGAGTGCAGATATTGTATAAATAAAGCTATATCACATAGGATAATTTAATGTCGACGACACAATTGTTTGAGGCGCTTGAAGATAACGTCAAGCGTATGGGTATGATGGGACAGTGGTATCAAAGGTATGACATATCTGAAGCTGCTGAAAAATCAAAGAAAATTATTAAAGAATTAAAGAAGGAATTGGATCCACCGTGTGGTATGAGTAGAAAATGAATGGGAGGTAACCATGGCGTTACTGGAAGATATAGTTAATTTTTGTAAGAAAGAATTGAGTATACCTCAAGAGATTTTAGTATCTGTAGAGGTTGAAGATATATCAGAAGATAATGTTAAAGGTTGGACCACTGATTCTGCAGAAGATGATGAGTATGATATTGAGATTGATACAGGTCTTAGTTTCAAAGAAACTATCTTAACCTTGTGCCACGAGATGGTACATGTCCAACAACTTCACGAAAATCGCGAGCTTGATGAAAATGAAGCTTACGAAAAAGAGAGTACGTTGTATAAAAAATATATAAATAACTCTCAGTAGTTAGTCCCTACTCAAAAAAGGATTTTTTTGTTTAAATAAAAAGGAAAGTATATGTTTAAAAAACTACTAGTCGCGACGGCGGCAATGGCAGTATCTGCAACTACGTTTGCTGGTATTAGTCTTTCGGGTTTGTATGAGGGTACACTAGATTCACATGGTACATACTCTCAAGACATTCATACTACGATGAAGGGAACTGCAGGCGCGTCAAGCGTAACTGTTGTTCTTGATAAAGATTTCAACGTAGATGATATGTATGTAGAGAGCACAGCTGGTGTTCTTACTCTTAAAATTGGTGACTGGTCAGGAGATGATCCTGATGTAACAAAGATTGGTGTAAGCACTACACTAGGTGCATACACAGTTGGTCTTAGCCAAGTAAGTGGTGGTTCTACTGAGGTAGATGCAAGTGGAACAATTGGTGGTATTGCATTAGCAATGACTAACATCACAAATGAAGCAAGAGAAACTACTGCTTCAATTACATCTGGTGGTGTATCAGCTAAAGTGGTACACAATAAAGTCACAGCAGGACATAACGCTGAAGTTACAGTTGGTACAACTGTTGCTGGCTTAGGTCTTGAAGTAGTTCATGATAGAAATGCTGGAGCAACAAATGACAACGAAGTATCGGTCTCTCGTGCCATTGGTACTCTAGGTACTGTTAAAGGTACTTGGAACAAGACAGATGCAGCGACTCCTGTTACTACAAAAACTGTCGAGTTAACTCGTGGTATTTGGACAGGTTCGTGGTCACAAGTTGATAGCGCAGACGCTACAGTTAAGCTTGAGGCAAAACTATCGTTCTAACTTAGATATGGTACTCTAAGTAACTCGGGGGACTTTCCTTATTAGGTCCCCCATCTTTAAATAATGGAGAAGTCATGGAATATAACAATACAAAACTTATGAGCGAACACTATAAAGATGATGGTAGTGTCGCAAAGATTTATCAAGTAGTAACAGGAATGGATGGAGAACATTCGTTCTTTTCAATAACATACAAAGACCCAGCTGGTAATCGTATTATGCAAGAAGATTTTCCATACAAAGCTTTAAATTATGTGGAAGATGCAGCAGAAAACTGGTGTAAGGGTATCAAATTATTAAAGGGGTAATATGGCAGACGTATTTGATTTTGGTTTCACGCTGGTTGATGAGGATGAATTAGAAGTTGCACAAACAGCAACAGCCTCAGCGGCAGCAGCAGAAACAACACAAGACAGATTAGACAATCTATATAATGCTATTACACCTTTGCTCAATAACTTAAAGGCTAATCCGGAGAAAGAAATGATTAAATGGCCTAATCGCGTTGAGAAGGTAGAAGCATTTGAAGATCACATCTATAAAATTTATAAAGGTTAGTATGTACAAACTGTAAAAACATGTTATAATATACTTAACACACACTAAATAGGATTTACATTATGGCAAAACGTAAGATGACAGAAGCACAACGAGCAGCCGCAGCGGCTAATCTAGCAAAAGCAAGAGCAGCAAAAAAACCTGCTGCATATAAAAGTATCGCAGCTAATGTTGTTGCATTAGATGACGACCACGGTTTATCTTTAGTTAACGTGAAGAGATATATCAAAGCAACCACAGAAAAGATGGCAGCATATAGACGTGGTATCCAAGCTGGTGAGAGAGGTGCAATTGCCAAGTATGAAGCGGCAAGAGTATACAAAAACCATTGTCAAACATATCTAAGAGAAGGAGTATGGTCATTAGATTTTTATGGAGAAGATGAAGAGAAGCCAGTGTTTTGGGCAACTCTTGTTCCAGCCTATGACAAAAATGGTATTCAAAAATGAGCGAGGATCTAAATAAGAAAGCATTCTCAAATTTAGTTGAGACTTATGTCCGAACTCACAAAGGTTGTCCATACATTGATGCTATTATAACAGTATGTGAGGACAATGAGATTGATCTTCGTGACAGTAAAAAACTTATATCAAAGGAGATCATAGAACATGTTGAGTTTGAAGCAAAAGAACTTAACTTACTACAAGGGGGTAACCCAACTTACGTGTTACCTATATGAGAATGACAGGATATGAGGCCTTTACATTACATAACGCAATTAACCTCCACTTTAATGGATCTTACGATTGCTTTAAGTATAATTTTAAAACTAATGTAACTGAAAAAACTTATTGGAAAAGGCCAGACAAATTTCAGTTAACAAAGATTGGTAAAAGATTTAAGAGTAAAGATGATATCATATTATATTTTGCTGCACATCAAGTAGCAGGTAATAAGTATAGTGGTGATATGATCAGAGACGAAGAGACTTATACCAAGTTCCTAAAAGTTATAGATAGTATGTCTTATGTATTTAGGAATGAATTAGAACAGATTTCAGATGTAAAGTTTGATGATCTTTTGGAAATAGAAGAAACATATCCAAGAATTATCCAGCTTCATCTCGAAGGCACAGTGTCGTTAGAGACGGTGTGCATTATCAATAGACTTACGGGTTTTATTGATAGAGCAAACAAACAGATCACAGAAACTATTCTATGGCCTGATTTGTTTAGAAAGATATCGAAATATCAGGCTTTCTTAAAGTTTGATGATAATAAGTTTAAACGAATTATTGTTGATATCTTTAAATAAGCATGTACTTTTTGCAAAAGTATGTTATAATATAAACGATA